>ENA-UOYA01002662-UOYA01002662.1-activated-sludge-metagenome-genome-assembly--contig:-NODE-2662-length-16990-cov-9.737939_pt1 | contig 16990 bp, 12 predicted proteins | sample MGYA00238163_ERZ764804 | MGnify/ENA primary metagenome ERZ764804 (study PRJEB28919, sample SAMN05720223) | activated sludge metagenome | isolation source: Anaerobic digester | place: Hong Kong... | reverse complement strand
CCGCATATTGCGACAAATTTTACTAAATACTTGAAAATTCCGATTTTTTCCTGCATAATAAAGGAAAGAAAAAGCCTCGCAACCATCCGTTTTGATACAGAGATTTTCGGGGTGAGAGCGGTGAAGGGAATGAGGGAGTTTGCGCGCTTTGCCGCGCTGGCATGGACCGCGCTGTGCGTTTTTTCATGCTTTGCCGTGCCTGCGGGCGCTTTTGAGGATGCGCTCATAGCGCGGTACCCGCTTTGCGACACGCTTTCGGAAAGCGGCGGCGCGCCGGAGATGAGGCTTTACTGCTACGATAAAAAGGGTTACATCGGCCCGGAAAACGCCGAATTTTTCACCGACGCGGGAGAGGGCGGCGTTTTCAACGTGCCCTGCATATCGCTTGCCGGGGCGGGGAAGTCGGGGCAAGGGAGATACGCCGTCGCGCTCCCGGCGGGGCTGATGCCGAGGGGCGCGTCGGAGCTGACCCTTTCTCTGTGGTATAAATCTGGTAAAGCCGCCGACAGCGTCAAGCTCATGGCGTTCGGAAACGACATGACGCGCCTCGAGTTTTTCCTCTCGGGCATTGTCCGCTGCAACGGCTCCGTCATAGCGAGGGCCGGCAGCTCCTTTTGTCAGGACGGGTGGCTCCACCTTTGCTTCGCGATAAGCGGCAGGACCGTGCGCATATACATAGACGGCGCCGAGTCGAAGGCGGCCGACCCCGTGGATGCCTCCCGCGACCTTATCTCCGCCATCAACCAAGGCGGATACCTGGGCGACGGCGCATTTTTGGAGGGAGTTCTTGCCAACGGCGGCCTGTTCTCAGACGTGCGAATATATAAAAAGGCGCTTGGCGCGCAGGAGATAAAAGCCCTGTCGGACGGCGGGCGAAACGGCCTTTTGATTACGAGCGCCGACAGCCGGTGTGTATTCGATAAGGCCGCGTCGTACCATGTGCGCGAGTATTCGGCGGCAGCAGAGCCGGGCGCCGACTCGCTTATGATAAACGTCGTAAGCCAAGACCCGGACGGGACGCTTACTATAAGCGGCGGCGCACAGAAAAGCGGCTTCTGCCCGGCCGCCGTAAGCCTGCCGCTTTCGGCCGGCGAAAACCGCTTTACGCTAAGCTTTGTTTCCTCAAACGGCCGGCGCTGCCAGTATCTTCTTACGGTGATTTGCCCGCCCGCTGCGCCGGACGCATCATCAAAGCCGCCGCAAGCCCCCGCCACGCCTTCTTCCGGCGACTCCTCAGCCGCCGCGCCTGGCGGCCTTTTCTCCGAACCCTTTATCGGCTGCAGCAGTACCTGCTCAAACGCCGGCGGTTATTCGCCCCGTCCGGGCTCGCGCGTTCAAAGCGGAGTATATGCCGCCGACCGTTCTTCGTCAAACGCGCCGGGCGATAGCGGCTTACCGGAGCGGGGAGGAGGGGCCGCAGTGTCCCGGCGCGTGCTGACGGTGTCAGGCTTTGGACGCGGCAAGCTGTTCACCGCCCTTGGCGCACCGGCGGTTCTGGCCGCTTCGTGCGCCGGCGTGGCCCTGGCGGGCAGGCGCAAGCATGGCTTTAAGAACAAACGCTAATATGCGGCCTTTTTCAGCCGTTTGGCAGGCGTTAATATATCGTCAATATGCATTTTCTTTCCGGGGCCGGGGCGTTTTAAAGCGCCGGAAGCCTTGCGCTCGCCCGCGGTCGCGTAAATTTACATAAAATAATAAACATAATATCGTTAGTATAAACAAAAAATTATTTATGCCTTGCGAGGTATTGAAATTCGGCGGGAATTATTGTATATTATTCACTGGCGGCACCGGTTTAAAGGAAAATAATGGCGAGTGCCCGTTTTTTATCGGTCGGAGGTGAGGGTATGGGTTATGGTAACCAAAACAGAAGGCTGGGCTTTCTTGGCGCGGGCAACATGGCCTCCGCTATCCTCGGCGGCCTCATAAAAAACGGCAGCCACACGCTGTGCGCCTACGATATCAACCCGGAAAGGCTGTCCGCCTTAAGCGGGACTCCGGTGCGGCCGGTGCGCGACGTCGGCGTCCTTATAAACGAAAGCGACATTGTGTTCATCTGCGTAAAGCCGCAGAATTTCCCGAAGCTCGCAAGCCAGATAACCCGTACCGGCGCCGACCTTTCTGGCAAGCTTTTCGTCAGCATCATGGCCGGTGTCCCCGCCCTGCGTATCCGCGACGCCATAGGCGCCGATGGCGTGATACAGGCCATGCCCAACACGCCGCTGATGCTCGGAAAGGGAGCTACTGCCCTGTGCCGTACCCCCGGGGTATCGGACGAGCAGTACGGCTTTGTGCGGGATATTTTTTCCGCTTTGGGCACGGTGGCCGATATTGAGCCGCACCAGATGAACGCCGTGATATCGGTAAACGGCAGCAGTCCGGCGTATATCTACCTTTTAATAAAAGCGGTTATGGACGGGGCCGAGAAGCAGGGTATAGAAAAGGAAACGGCTAAAGCCCTTATATGCCAGACCCTTGTCGGCGCGGCCGAGATGGCGCTGAAAAGCGGCAAAACCCCGCAGGAGCTTATAGACATGGTAAGCTCGCCCGGCGGCACCACGCTGGCAGCGCTGGAGGCGCTCTATAAGCGTGGATTTGCCGAAAGCATAATCGAGGCCATGGAGGCGTGCACCCGCAGGGCACAGGAGCTCTCGGGGTAATACATAACGCAAAGCCCCCGTTGTTTCGACAGCATAACTTTGCCTTAGGGGCGCTTTCGGGCGGTTTTACAGCATATCCCTGCACGTTTTCGCATATTGTTTAATAAGGACAATATGGCGGGAGCGTGTCAACGGATGAGAAATGTGATAAGGGACATGCCTGTCGGCCGCATAATGGAGCGCTACGGGCTTTTGACCATGTTTTTGGCGGCTTATTTTATGGGCGTCTTTTTCGGATCCATGCTGTCGGTATCCCTCTCGGGCGAGGACGGCATCAGGCTGGCCGGCCTTATCCACAGCCTTTCGTTGACGGAGACCGCCGTTTGGCCCGCGTTCATATCCTCGCTGCAAAATACGGTGTTTTTTCTTCTTGCGGTCTATTTCTGCGGCATAATGCTGCTTGGCTTCCCGCTTGTTTTCCTTATCATCTTTTATAAGGGCTATACGGTGGGCTTCGCCATAGGCTTTATATGCTCGGTATACGGCTTCAGGGGGCTGCTGATTTCCTTTTTATGCGTACTGCCGCAGGCGGTAATAACCACAGCCGCGCTTATGCTGGCGGGCAAGAAGGCCTTCGACTTTTCCTTTTCCATGTTCGGAGCCTACTCGTCCAAAAGCCAGAAGCACGCCCAGGTAGGGCATCTCTCCCAATATTCGCTGGGATTTTTACTGTACCTATGCATATCTCTCGTTTCGCTTATCTTCGATGTGCTTGTAGCGCCTTTCTTTGCAAAGCTTATGCTGTAGACGCGAAAATACATAAAAAAGCCCCGGCCGCGGGGCGGGAAGCGGCAAAGATTTAGGATGTTAAGCAGGGAGGAGGACTTGTGTGGACAAGCTGATATCGGATTTTCTCTCATATATGAGCTCTGACAGAAGCGCGTCCGCGAATACTATCGAATCCTACAGGCGAGACCTGGAGGCTTTCTCGGGTTATATATCGTTAAGAAAGCTCACGTTCGAGCGCGTTTTGCCCGAGCATGTCTCATCCTATGTCAAAACGCTTTCCGACCGCGGCAAGTCGCAGGCCACCATGGCCCGCGCGCTGGCGACGCTGCGCAGCTTCTACAACTTCCTCGTCCTGTCCGGGCACACCACCCTAAACCCCGCCAAGCTCACAAAATCGGTCAAAACTACCCGCAAGCTGCCGGAGATACTCACGAGCAGGGAGGTCGACCTGCTTTTGTCGCAGCCGCGCGTAAAGGATTACAAGGGCTGCCGCGACCGCGCCATGCTCGAGCTTTTGTACGCCACCGGCATCCGCGTTTCCGACCTTCTCGCCCTCGACGTGCCGGATATCAATGTGCAGGTCGGCTTTGTCCGCTGCACCTCGGGCGGCAAGGAGAGGATAATCCCCATCTATAAGGTGGCCGCCGCCGCGCTTGCCGAATACATGGAGCGCGTGCGTCCGTATCTTGTGGCCGACGCGCAGGACCCCGCGCTTTTCGTCAACACGTCCGGCACAAGGCTGACGCGGCAGGGCTTTTGGAAGATTATCAAGCATTACGCCGAGATGGCCAATATCAAAAAGCAGATAACCCCTCACACGCTGCGGCATTCCTTTGCGGCCCATCTTCTGGAAAACGGCGCCGACCTAAAGGCTATCCAGCAGCTTATGGGACACTCGGACATATCCTCCACTCAGCTTTACGTGGATATCATAAAAAGCAAATACAGCGAAAGTTACAAGAAATTTCATCCGAGGGCGCTGTTGTAGCAGCCGCCAAAAGGGTATAATAAAAGACAGGGCGCTCGATGCCAAAGGACGGGCGCAAGGTTTGCTGAAAGGAAAGGAACTGCAGATATGGCCGGTTTTTTCGGACTATTCGATTACACAAAGCCCGGTCCGGGCGTTCCAAAGGACCAACCGGAGAAAAGAAGGTTTTTCCAGTACTTTGAGATATTTTTCGGTAAGTTCTGGAAGCTTGTCATACTTAACCTCTTATACGTGGCGTTCTGCATACCTATCGTAACGATAGGGCCTGCGACCGCCGCAATGTTTTATGTGCTCCGCAATTATAACCAGCGCAGGCACGTTTTTTTACCCAGCGATTTTATCGACTCGTTTAAGAAAAACTTCAAGCAGGGATTTGTCGTCTGGCTTTTGGATTTAGCGGCCATACTGCTGCTTGCCTATAACTACTTTTTCTGGACGGGGGATGTGGGCCTGCCCTCGCTGCTGACGGACATCGCCTTTGCCGTTTTAGTGTTCATATCCGTCATACTGCTCTTTATGAACTACTATATCTTCACCCTGATATCCTCCTTTTACATGACGCTTAAGCAGGTCATAAAAAATTCCTTTATCTTCGCGGTGATAGGTCTTTGGAGAAACCTTTTCATAACCCTTATATTAGCCGTTATAGGCCTTCTTTGCTTCACATTTTACGGGATAGCGACCATTTTAGCGCTTATCATCCTATTTTCCTTCACGGCGTTTACCGTCAGCTTTTTGATATATCCGGTTATCAAGCGCTACCTCATCGACCCGGTGCTCGAGGAGGAGGAAAAAAAGCGCAGGGAAGAGGAGGAGGCATATCTTGAGTCCGGCGAAGACCCCGGACAGGAGGACGAAATCATCTTCGAAGACAAGGGCTGAAAATCCCAAGCCGATAAAAATGGAAGCCGCCCTGTAAAGCCTTAAAGCTTTACACATAAACGGCCGCCGAATAACAGATATAATTATAATTTGCCGGGCTGAGAAAAACGTCACAACTCATGCCCGGCAAAAATATCCGCATCCTTCGCCGCGGCAACCGTTAACATTAGTGTAGCAATAATATACAAATATGCTGGGTATATTTTACTCGTTTCTGTAATAAAGCCTATTACAATTGCCGCCCGATACCTGTATTATAGTACTGACTCGGCAGCCTAAAAAAAGCCGGGTCGCTGTCCGCAAGACGTGAGACGAGGCTGTTTCCGGCCGGCTCAAACGGCTGTTTTTGGCGGAATCGGGGCGATTATTAATGGGGTTTGAGCTCCTGTTTAAATATATGAAAGGGCGCCGGCTGCTCTACGTATTCACCGTCACGGTGTTTGCGTTAAATTCCGCGATGGGTGTCGTGCCGGCCTATTTTATCGGCAGGCTGGTGGACAACGTGCTGCTGGAAGGGCGCAAGGAGCTTTTCCTCGGCTACGCGGTCGTTATTCTTTCCATAACCCTGGCGCGCAGCCTGGTGCGGTATTTTTCGCAGCTCAGCGTGGAAACCACTTCCCAGACCGTGCTGTACAACCTGCGCAAGGCCCTTTACGACAAGCTGCAAAAGCTGGACAACGGCTTTTTCTCGCTAAACCCCGTGGGCGACATCATGGCCCAGATGACGGGCGACCTCGACCTTGCCCGCCACACCCTGGCATGGATTATCCTTGTGGCGCTGGAATGCGTGGCAATCATCATATTCAGCTTTGTCATGCTCTTTCGCACCCATGTCATGCTCACGCTCATGCTTTTTCTGTTCATCCCCTTTATCGTACTCGTTAATTTCAAGCTGTTTGCGGCCATGAAGCCGTATTACAAGGTATATAGGGAAGCCTTCCAGGCGCTCGACCGCACCGTGCAGGAGAATATAGGCGGCAACCGCGTGGTAAAGGCTTTCGCGCGCGAGCAATACGAGCTTTCCAAGCTTCGCGAGAAAAGCGGGGCCTTTCGCGACTGCGCCATCAACAACACCAGGAAATGGCTGAGATTCGCCATGCCGGTCAATATCTTAGTCAACCTTATGGCGATTACCGTTTTGTGCGTGGGCGCCATATTCGTCGTGCGCGGCGATATAACGGTCGGGCAGCTCACCATGTTCACAAGCCTTGTGTGGGGTCTCAGCACGCCGCTGCGCCTGATTGGCAACGTGGTCAACGATACACGCCGCGCAACCGTCTCGCTCGGCAAAATCGAGGGGCTTTATTACGCGTGGAGCGATATAAAGGATCCGGAGGAGCCCGTCGAGATAGGCCGCGTGCGGGGCGACATCGACTTCCAGCACGTCAGCCTTGACCTCGGCGGCAACCGGGTATTAAACGATATCAGCTTTACCTTAAAATCCGGCCGCACCCTCGCCGTGATGGGCCCCACCGGAGCGGGGAAGACCACCCTCGTATCCCTGCTGCTTCGCCTGTACGACCCCAGCGAGGGGCGCGTGCTGTTAGACGGCGTCGATATAAGACAGCTCAGCCTAAAGGCTCTGCGGGAGAACATCGGCATATCCATGCAGGACGTTTTTCTCTTTTCCGATACCATCGACGGCAACATAGCCTACGCCGACCCCGAGATGCCCGAGGCACGCGTGCACGCCTGCGCCGAGGCGGCGGCCGCCTCCGGTTTCATCGCGAAAATGCCCGAAGGCTACGACACCATCATCGGCGAGCGCGGCGTCGGGCTTTCGGGCGGCCAGCGCCAGCGCATAGCCTTAGCGCGCGCCCTGGCGCGAAACGCGCCCGTGCTCATACTCGACGACACCACCTCGGCGGTGGACATGGAGACTGAGGGGCGCATCCTCAATTCGCTAAAAGATATAAATGTCACCAAAATAATCGTCGCCCAGCGCGTCTCCTTCGTAAAGCGCGCCGACTGCATCATCGTCCTGGAAGGCGGCCGCATCACCGAAATGGGCACCCACGCCCAGCTTCGCGATGCCGGCGGCTGGTATTCGCGCATATGCCGGATACAGGAGGGCGAGGAGGAAGGGGGTGGCGAAGATGGCGAGGAATAGATACGATATAGACGAAACCATAGAATCGCCTTTTAACCCCAGGCATTTCGCCAGGAGCCTCGGGTATGTCAAAAACAACGCGCACCTTTTAGTTGCGGCCCTCGTCCTGAGCCTGGCGGCCTCGCTTTTAGGGCTTTTGGGCCCGTATTTCACCAAGCAGATCATTGACGTGTGCATACCGTCTAAGGATATAATCATGATAGGCGTTTTCGCGGGCGTGTACTTCCTTTCCTCTCTCGGCGGCGAGATGCTGGGCTGGATACGCATGCGCATCAGCGCCCGCGCCGGCCAGCAGATAATCCACGAGATAAGACAGGACCTTTTCGCCCACCTGCAGCGCCTGACCTTCACCTATTACGACAGCAGGCCCCACGGCAAGATACTCGTGCGGGTGGTGCATTACGTCAACAATGTGGCCGATTTCCTGTCAAACGGCCTTATCAGCATAGTGATAGACGTTTTTTCCGTCATAGTCATCCTCGTGTTCATGCTCGCCCTCGACGCGCGCCTGACACTTATCGTGCTGGGAGGGCTGCCGTTTCTCGTAGCGCTTGTGGCAGCCATCAAAAAACCGCAGCGCATGGCGTGGCACAAGTTTTCCTCCAAGAACTCCAACCTTGTGGCCTACATAAACGAGAGCCTTAACGGCATACGCATAACCCAGGCCTTCACCAGGGAAAGGGTCAACGCCGGCATTTTCGACCGCCTTTGCCGCGCGGCAAAAGACGCATGGCTTTCAGCCGTGCGCGTCATGTACACCATGGGCCCGGCTGTGGAGATACTGCTGACCGGCGTGTCCTGCGCGCTTTACGCCGCCGGCTCCCTGTGGCTTGCCGACAGCGTCACGCCCGGGACGGTGCTCGCCATGGCCGCCTACGCCGGGCGCTTCTGGGGTCCCATAAACAACCTCGGAAACATCTACAACAGCCTTATCAATACCGGCTCGTACCTTGAGCGCATATTCGACACCCTCGACGAGCCGGTGGAAATACAAAACGCGCCCGACGCGTACGAGCTTCCCGCCATATCGGGCGAGGTGACGTTTGACCGCGTCACCTTCGCCTACGAGCCGGGCATACCCGTGCTTGAGAATCTGTCCTTTACGGTGCGCGCCGGCGAGAGCGTTGCGCTGGTCGGCCCTACGGGCGCGGGCAAGACGACCATCGTCAACCTTTTAAGCCGGTTCTACGACGTGCAAGGCGGGCGGATACTCGTAGACGGGCACCCCATAGACAAGGTTACGCTGCACTCCCTCAGAAGCCAGATGGGCATAATGCTCCAGGACACCTTTATATTCTCCGGCAGCATACGTGACAATATCCTGTACGGCAGACTCCAGGCAAGCGACGAGGAGGTGGTGGAGGCCGCCAAGGCCGTCCGCGCCCACGACTTCATAAGCGCCATGCCTAACGGGTACGACACCTTTGTAAACGAGCGCGGCTCGTCGCTGTCCTCCGGCCAGCGCCAGCTTGTGTCCTTCGCGCGGACCATACTGTCGCAGCCCAAGATACTGGTGCTCGACGAGGCCACTTCGTCCATCGACACCGAAACGGAGATGCTCCTGCAGGAGGGCATACGCGCCCTTCTCAAGGGGCGCACCTCGTTTATCATCGCCCATAGGCTGTCCACCATCAAAAGCTGCGACAGGATCTTTTATATAAGCGACAGGGGTATCGCCGAGAGCGGCAGCCACAGCGAGCTGATGGCGAAAAAGGGTCTTTACCATAAGCTTTACATATCCCAGTTCGAGCAGCGATAGGCGCTGCCCGGCAAGGTAAAACTGTAATAATAGCAGAAATAGAAAGGTTAGGAGACTTGGCATGGACAAGACGTTGGGCGTCATCTTCGACATGGACGGTGTGCTGGTGGATTCCGAGTACGCCATGCGCGAGGCCGGCATCAGGGCACTCAGACGGTACGGCGTGGAGGCTTCACACGAGGATTTCTACGAGTTCACCGGCATGGGGGAGGATTCGTTTATCGGAGGCGTGGCGCGAAAGCACGGGCTTGAGTACACCCTCGCCATCAAGGAGCTCGCTTATGAAATATACGTCGACGAATGCCTGGAGCTGGTCATCCTCCCGCCGGCCGTGCCGGATATGCTGAAGGCGCTTCGCGTCGCGGGCATGTTCCGCCTCGCCGTGGCGTCGTCCTCCGACCGTGTCAAGGTCTCGGCCAACCTTAAGCGCATCGGCGTAGACGACGGCTTTTTCGACGCTGTCGTGACCGGGTCGGATATCACGCGGAAAAAGCCGTTTCCTGACATATTCTTAAAGGCGGCGGGGCTTATCGGCGTGAAGCCATCTCGCTGCATCGTGCTGGAGGACGCTTTGAGCGGGCTTCAGGCCGCTAAGGACGCGGGTATGTCGCGCATAGGCGTGTGCTCTTTTTTCGACGCCGAAACCCTCTCGGAAAAAAAGCCCGATTATATCATATCCGACATGAGCGAGGCCTATGGGAAAATCCTCGAATGGGCCGACGGGCGCTGAGCCGCTTCTTCACAAAGCGCCCGGGTTTGCCGTGTTTTTACCGGAAATGCTTCAAAAAGCCGCCGGCGTTGTTGACGACAAAGCCAAACAGTGGTAAAATGTATCTTGCCCGTTTCAGTGACGGGCTTGCGTTCTTTGCATGGCTTTAAACGCCGGATATGCACGCGCCGCAAGGACGCGCAAGGAACCGGATAGCGGAAAAACAAAAAGAGGTGCGCTATGAGTATCCAAGCATTGACCGAAATGACAAGACGCTACGGAAAAGACCCGAATTACGTTATAGCGGCGGGCGGCAACACGTCCTACAAGGACGCCGACGTGCTATACGTCAAGGCGTCGGGCACCACTATGGGCGACATCGCGCCGGAGGGCTTTGTGGCCCTTTCGAGGCGTAAGCTCGCCGAGCTCTTTACAAAATCCTACCCTAAGGACGAGAAGGCGCGCGAGGCCGAGGTGCTGCGCGACGCGCTTTCGTCCCGCTTGGAGGGGCAGACGCGCCGCCCGTCGGTGGAGGCGCTGCTGCATGAGGTCATCCCGTTTTCCTTCGTGCTGCACGTGCATTCCCCGCTGATCAACGGCATAACCTGCGCCGCCGGGGGCAAAGAGGTTTTCGACAGGCATTTCGCCGGCGACGGCGTGTGGATAGAGGCCATTATGCCCGGCTATGTGCTCGCGGTGAGGGTCAGGGGCGAGATAGAGCGCTTTACGGCGCAAAACGGCCGCCCGCCGCGCCGCGTGTTCATACAAAACCACGGCGTCTTTATCGGGGCGGACACAGTCGGGGACATCGACGCCGACGTCGCCGCGCTGGAGGCGGGCATAGCGCCGCTTCTTATGCATAAGCCCGACCTTGCCGACGCCGACATCGACACAGAAAAGGCGGCCTTCGCGGCCGTCAACGTGCGCATGCTGCTCTCCGGCGAAAAACCCGGCGTCGTCACGCTGCACCGCAGCAGGGACGCGCTTAGGCTTTTAGAGTCGCGCGAGAGCTTCGAGGCCCTCTGCACCACCTATACGCCCGACCATATCGTATACTGCGGGATAAAGGCCGCGTACGCGTCGGCGGATACGGAGGATGAAGCGGGTATCGCGGCCGCATTGAAGGCCGCCGTGGACGGCTTCAAGAGCGAATACGGCCGCGCGCCCAAGCTTGTGGGCGTGAAGGGGCTGGGCGTTTTCTGCTACGGCGACACCAAGAAGGAGTCCGGCTACGTCGACCTTCTTTTTGCCGATATGCTTAAGATATACGCTTACGCCAAAAGCTTCAAAGGGGCTGCGAGCATGCCGAAGGCGCTTGTCGACGAGATAAACGACTGGGAGGTGGAGGCCTACCGCAGGAAGGTGTCCCTCGCCGACGACGGGACAAAACGCCTCAGGGGCAAGATAGCCATCGTAACCGGAAGCGCGCAGGGCTTCGGCAAGGGCATTGCCGAGGAAATGGCGGACGCGGGCGCGTATGTCGTCATCGCCGACTTAAACGGCGAGGGGGCAGAGAAGGTGGCTGAGGAGCTAAACGCGCGCTTCGGAACGGCGACGGCGATGGGCGTCAAGGTCAACGTCGCCGAGGAGAAAGAGATAAAATCCATGGTGGAAAAGACGGTGCTGTGCTACGGCGGGCTGGATGTCTACGTGTCCAACGCCGGCATACTTAAGGCCGGCGGCCTCGAGGAGATGAGCCTTGCCACCTTCGAGCTCATGACCAAAGTCAACTACACCGCCTATTTTTTGGGAGTCAAATACGCGTCGCGCGTCATGAAGCTGCAACACGCCCTGAGGCCCGACCTTACTTTCGACATCATCCAGATCAATTCCAAATCCGGCCTTTCGGGCAGCAATAAAAACTTCACTTACGCCGGCGGGAAGTTCGGCGGCATAGGGCTGACGCAGAGCTTCGCCCTGGAGCTCGTGGAGCACGGCATAAAGGTCAACGCCATATGCCCCGGCAACTTCTTCGATGGCCCGCTGTGGTCGGATCCCGAGCGCGGGCTCTTCGTGCAGTACCTGCGTACCGGCAAGGTCAAAGGCGCCAAGACGGTTGAGGACGTCAAGCGCTTCTACGAGGACAAGGTGCCCATGAAGCGGGGCTGCCGGGTGGAGGACGTGGCGCGCGCCATCTTCTATGTCATCGAGCAGCAGTATGAGACGGGCCAGGCCGTCCCGGTCACGGGCGGACAGGAGATGCTAAAATAACGGCGCGCCCTGCCGCGTTTTTAGCGAAGCCAAAGCGCCGTGCAGCGCCCGCGCAAACGTCCACGGGAGGAGATAGCTTGCCACAAACCGATTCTCTTATAAACGAATTAAACGCGCCGCATCGCGACGCAAGGCTCGCCGCCTTGTCCGCCCTCGCAAAGCTCGAGCAAAAGGGCGCTGTCAAGGCGCCCGAGCCCGCAGGTTTTGTCAACAACCATATACACACGACCTATTCCTTTTCGCCCTATTCGCCGTCAATGGCCCTTTGGCTGGCCAGACGGTCGGGGCTTGTCACTGCCGGCATCATGGACCATGATTCGGTGGGCGGCTGCGAGGAGTTCCTCAAGGCCGGGCGCATACTTAACATGGCAGTGACCTGCGGCATGGAGTGCCGCGTCAGTCTGACGGGCACGGCGCTCGACGGCCGGCGCGTCAACAATCCCGACCAGCTCTCGGTCGCCTATGTCGCCATGCACGGCATCCCGCGCCGGAGCATAGGGTTTTGCGAAGCGTTTATAGCGCCCTACCGCAAGGCGCGCAACGCCCGCAACCGCGCCATGGCCGAGCGCATAAACGCCATCACCGGGCCGTTCGGCGTATCGGTCGATTTTGAGCGCGACGTCCTGCCGCTTTCAAATGCGGCCGAGGGCGGCAGCGTGACCGAGCGTCATCTTCTTTTTGCGCTCGCCAAAAAGCTTCGCGCCGCATACGGCAAGGGCGAGCCGCTCCTATGCTTTCTAAAGGAAAAGCTCGCGCTCGAAGTTTCGGAAAAGGTCGGAAGATATCTTTTAGACCCGGAAAACCCGTATTACGAGTACGATTTACTGGGCGCTCTCAAAAGCGCACTGGTAGAACGGTTCTATATCCCTGCGACCGACGAGCTGCCGCATATCTCCGATTTTATTGCCGCTTCGCGGCAGGCGGGCGCAATCAGCGCCTACGCCTACCTCGGAGACGTGGGCGACAGCGTGACGGGCGACAAAAAAACGCAGAAATTCGAAGACGATTACCTCGAGCTTTTGTTTGACGAGCTGACGCGCCTCGGCTTTCATGCGGTGACCTATATGCCGTCGCGCAACACGCCGCAGCAGCTTGAGCGCGTGATGGCCCTGGCGAGGCGGCACGGGCTTTTCGAGATAAGCGGGGAGGATATCAACAGCCCGCGCCAGTCCTTTATCTGCAAGGCCCTCGAAAAGCCGGAATTCGCCCATCTTTCAAAAGCCACCTGGGCGCTTATAGGCCATGAGCGCGCGGCGGACGTACGCCTTGAGGACGGAATGTTCTCAGACCGGACGACGGCCGCGACGCCCTCGCTTTCCGAGCGCGTCGAACGCTTTGCCGCCATCGGAGCACAAGGGTTTTTGCCTGTGCAAGACTAAAGGCCGGGGGAGCGCGTCCCCGGCCTTTTAAACGCCCCATAAGCTTATGTCATCTTCAAAAACAGCATGAGCACAAGGCCCGGAAGGCCTAAAAACACGCTGGTCGACACGGTCAGCAGGGTGTAGCCCAGCCCGACCTTGGTAAGCGCCGACAGAAGGTTTATTAAAACAAGCCCCGCCACGCCCATACCCGAGCTCATCAGTATGTATTTGGCGCTTTTCTGCAGCCGTATGCCGATTGCTAAAAGCGCAACTAAAAACAGCACCGCCACCGAAAAATAAAGTGCGTTCATTTAAATTTTCCCCCTTTGTGAAAATGCGACGCAAACGCGCGAAACACCGGAAAGAACAAGCCGCCGGCGCGTACGTGAAAGCCGCGGAGCAGCGTGGCGGCGAGTTCGAATTTAGGCTGGCTTTTCTTCTGTATTCATGTTCTGCTCCAGCTGGCGCGCCTGCTTCAAAAGGTAATTGTAGCGCGCTGTCAAAGCCATTTTTTCATAGACACAGGCGTCTATAAGGTCGTGGTTTGACAGGTTGGAAAACAGGTTGTCGACAATCTCCATCCTGCTTCTTATTTCGTTTATTTTGTCCTGGATCTCCTTATAGATGTCCACCTTCTTGACGCTGAGTATATTCTGAAAGATTCCAAGCATTAGAACCACTCTGCTTTCCTATATATATTTATTATAAGTTTTCACATTTATACCATAATTTATACGATTTTTCGGCATTATTTTCTTGGCGAAACCACCAATTACCTGCAATACAGCATATGCTTCGGGACATACTATTGATGCACCGGAACTAAGCAATGAGCTTTACGGTGCATTTTGAGGTCTTGAAACGGCTGGCCTTTGTGGGGTGTCATTTGTAAAGTAGTTAAGCTTTACAGCGAGTGAGGATATGACGGAGTATGCCGGCGGGACGTTTGGCCAGGCTCTGGTGGCCGTGGTCAGGCGTAAGGTCTGTCGGTATAAACGAACGGCCGCCGCATAAAAACGTATTTGATACGCAAGACCCGAAGGCAGGCTGAAAGCCTGCCTCGTCTTTTTGCCGGCATACCGCAACAGCGGTTTTTCGGCCCAAATATTAGTATTCTATTAGAAAAGAACCAAAAATTTGATTTTATGTAGAGCGCGGATATATAATTAGTAGAGCTTGTATTGACCGCAGAAAACAGAACGCCCGCCTTTTTGGGATGCGGGCACGAAAGGCAGAGAACCGGTATGAAGCGTCTTCTTATCATATCTTCGGAGCATACGGGCCACGGGCACAAAAGCATAGCGCAGGCTCTTGTTGACCAGTTTGAGACATACGGCGGCGAGTTCCATGTCAAGGTCGTCAACGGGTTTGAGCTGAACGGTCCGCTGGGCACGTTTATCGAACGGCGGTATAAATTCACCGTTACCTATCTTCGGCCGGTCTGGAATATTTTGTATTACCTTTTCGGAAAATTCGCCCACACGCAAAACAAGTTGACCGCCTTCACAATGAAAAAACGCTTTATGGAGCTTTTGCAGTCGTACAGGCCCGACGCTATCATAAGCGTCCATCCGGGATATACCGGCAGCGTCGTGCGCGTGATGGAGAAGTACGGCGTCAAGCTGCCGCTATACATTATCCTCGCCGACCTTGTAGACCTCGCAAGGCTGTGGGCGGAGCCAAAGGCCGAAGTCACCATATGCCCCACCGAGGAGTCGGCGCATGCTATGCGAAAAATGGGCGTGCCGGAGGAAAAGCTGTGGCTTTCGGGCTTTCCTGTCCGCCGGGCTTTCGCCACGCCCATAAAAAGTGAGGAAGAGCTCAGGCGCGTCACCCTAAATAAAAGGGAGCTGTCCATCCTTATCATCAACAACAGCGAAAAGATAAAGCGCATAGCGTATATCACCGACACCATGCTCCAAAGATATCCCTGTAGCGTCACCGTTATATGCGCGCGCGACGAACTGATGTACAAATTCCTCAAGGCGCGGTACAAGGGCAGGGAAGAGAGGGTGACCGTTCTCGGCTATACCACCAATATGCAGGACTATCTTTTGAGCCACGATATCGCCGTCACGCGCTGCGGGCCAAACACCATGCTCGAGGCGGTCAACTGCCTTACGCCCATAGTGTCCATGGGAGCGCTGCCCGGGCAGGAACGGGATAATCCGCTATATATGGAAAAGCATAATCTCGGCCTGCAGACGGCCGACACCGACGATATATTCAAAAAGATAGACGAGCTTCTCAAAGACAACCGCAAAAAGCTTTTGGAAATAAGGCTGAGCCAGTTCCGCTATTACGGGCGAAACGCGTCCGAGAAGATCGCCGCATATTTAGCCGAGCGCATACGCAATCAGCCGCCCGTGCCGTCAAAGGAAAAGCAGGCTTGTGAAGTGAATTAGCATTCAAAAAGCGGGTTTTCAGTCATATAAAGCAAAGTTACACATGTTATAAGGGCTCGGCGCCATTGTGCCGAGCCTGTAGCATTATCCAAAAATATACATTTCCCGGGAAATCCCAAGGATTAACTTTCCGCGCCGTTTTCGGTTTCGGCCGGCGGTACGGCCGAAACCTTCTTTTTTTGCGATATTTGGGCCGCAAGGTTGACCTTTGAAATAGGATTTTGCAAGGCGGCCTGCTGGAGCTTTTCGTCGTTTATATGGGTGTAAATCTGCGTGGTGCCGAGGTTGGTGTGACCGAGTATCTCCTGGAGCACCCGCAAATCGACGCCGCTGCGGTACATCAGGGTCGCGGCCGTATGACGCAGCTTGTGGGTGGAATACCGCGTTGGGTCAAGACCGGCCTCGGATATAAAACGCTTGACCATCCACTGCACAGTTTTCGGAGAAATGCGCTGACGGTTGCGGCTTAAAAATAGCGCGTTGGAATGCCCAGCCTTGGGGGTCGGCCGCACGGCCTTATACGCTTCGATTGCATCCAGCGCGGCGGGGCTTAAATATACGAAGCGCTCCTTGTTGCCCTTGCCGGTCACGCGCAGAAAACCGTCTTCGATATCGTTCATATTAATGCCCACAAGCTCCGAAAGCCGCAGACCGCACTGTAAAAACAGGGTCAGTATGGCGTAATTGCGCTCGGCGTATTTGCCGTCGACGCTTTTTAGAAGCGCCAGGCTCTCCTCGAACGACAGGTACCTCGGCAGCGATTTTCTCTGTCGGGGCGAATCCAGCTCCTTTAACGGGTTGCTTTGCAAAACTCCGGCCTTGCCTGTAAGATATCTGAAATAGCTGCGAAGCGCCGACACCTTGCGCGCCCTTGCCGCGGCGGCGTTGCCGCGTTCGTTGGCGGCATAGCTTAGGAACTCGTAGGCGTCGGACAACGTAACGCTTTTAACGAGGTCTAATCCGACATCGTCAACAGGGATTTCGTCAAATGGAAGGGAAGGGGGGACAAGGCCGCGCAGCCTTTTAAGAAAGCGAAAAAAGGTGCGCAGGTCGAGCGCGTACTCGCTGACAGTCTTCTGCGACTTGCCCTTAATGGTATACATATATATAAGGAAATCCCGAAGCACCGGCGCAAACGCATGAAAATCCGGACCATTCACAATAAAAACCCCCAAA
>ENA-UOYA01002661-UOYA01002661.1-activated-sludge-metagenome-genome-assembly--contig:-NODE-2661-length-16993-cov-3.709942_pt1 | contig 16993 bp, 15 predicted proteins | sample MGYA00238163_ERZ764804 | MGnify/ENA primary metagenome ERZ764804 (study PRJEB28919, sample SAMN05720223) | activated sludge metagenome | isolation source: Anaerobic digester | place: Hong Kong... | reverse complement strand
CGGATCCTTCTGCTGCAATCACACCATCTGCAACTCTCTTTGCGACGATTTCCGTAGCTACTACTCTTAATCTGCGGTTTAAAAATATTTAATTTTTTGCTATTGTAATACAGATGGTTATCAATGTCAACACTTTTTTTAATTTTTTATAAATTTTTAGATGTTAATTTTAAAATTTACAGTATGTTAACGCATTATATGTGATAATAGTATAGAATGTTACCAAACAATAAGGGGTGAGAATTTGTTTGGTTATGTCAAAGCATATAAACCCGAGCTGAAATTAAAGGATTATGAGCTTTATAAAGGAGTTTATTGCTCTGTCTGCAAGCAGCTTGGTAGAAAATACGGTCCTTTAGCTCAGCTTTCACTGAGTTATGATATTACTTTCCTTGCGCTGATTAGGTTGTCAGCTTCAAGTGGCTGCCCTCACTTCAAAGCTTCAAGGTGCTTTTATAATCCACTAAAAAAATGTAACTGCTGTGAGAAGAATAATGAAGAAATAGATTACTCTGTTGACTGTGCCGTTATCATGCTATATTATAAGTTAATCGATAATATTAAGGACAGCGGCTTTATAAAAAGAATTGCATTTTATTTTGTTTATCCCTTTTACAGTTTATTGCATAGGAAGGCTAAAACCAGCAGACCTCAGATAGAATATGTTGTGAAATCTGCTATGGAAGAACAAGCTGAAGTTGAAAACAGACGCACTCAGTCAATAGATGAGGCGGCTCACCCATCCTCAAAGGCGTTATCAGCCTTATTGTCAAATGGATATGAAGGTGACAAAAAGCTATTGCTTGAAAGGCTCGGCTACTTAATAGGAAGATGGATATATATTATTGATGCGGCAGATGATTTACTTGAGGATATTAAGAAGGGTAATTATAACCCTTATATCTCCTTGCTGGATGAGTACAATAAAAGAGGCTTCAGCGGGATTTCGGAGTTTAAGGATTATCTTACCGGGGTTCTTAACCTTACGGTGGATGAATGTCTAAAAGCGTTTGAACTCCTGGAACTTGAACACTTCAGGGATATATTAACCAATATTTTGTACATGGGACTTGAGAATACAAGGTTGAAAGTTTTTAGTGAAGAGAGATGGTTAAAGCATGAGAAATCCATATGAAGTGCTCGGAGTGTCTGAGAACGCTTCCGATGAAGAAATAAGGCGTGCATATCGTGAACTTGCCCGAAAATACAGCAGTGATAACTTCTCCGGAGGACCATTGACGGATATTTCTCATAAGAAAATGAAGGAAATTGACGAGGCATATGATTATATCATACTCAACCGGGGTAGCAGATCCGGGGGTGGCGGTTCGAGGCAGGGAAGTTCAAATAACCAGTATACATCAAGCTTTTCAGACTACTCTGACATTAGGGAAAAGATAAAAAGCGGCAGATATGACGATGCCCACACTCTTCTTGATGGTATTCCCAAGCAATCCCGAACAGCTGAATGGTATTATCTGAAAGGCTCCGCCCAATATCGCCAGGGCTGGCTTGAAGAGGCGGCAAAGAACTTTAACACAGCCTGCAGTATGGATCCGGGCAACGAAGAATACAGAGCAGCATTAAATAATATTAATAATTCGAGGAGCGGCGGTTACAGAACAACTTCTCAACAGACGAACAAAGGCTGTAGCGGCTGTGATATCTGTTCAGGCCTGATTTGTGCCGACTGCTGCTGCGAATGTCTGGGCGGTGACCTCATACCGTGCTGTTGATAAATGTTTGGTGGTGATGGCTTGAAAAAAAGCTCTAAGACAGCTCTTGGCGGGATTGTTGCCGCGGCTTCTATAGCACTTATGTTTGTTCTTTCTGTTATTCCTTATTTGACCTATGCTCTGCCGGCGGCTACAGGTGCGTTTTTAATTTTAATAACTATTGAAATAGATAAAAAGTGGGCATTCGGAGTTTTTGCGGCAACTGGAATCCTTTCATTAATGCTTGTGCCCGATAAAGAAGCAGCAATTCTATATATTGCATTTTTTGGATATTATCCGATTGTAAAATCACTGATTGAAAGCAGAATCAAATCTAGATTTATTGAATACCTAATTAAGCTTGCGATTTTTAATTTTACTATTTCAGCAGCATATTATCTGATGATAAGATTTATGGGCATTACACTGGAAACATCTGAGTCATTTGGTGCTTTTGCTATACCTGCACTTCTTTTCATGGGGAATATTGCATTTATAGCTTATGACTTTGCACTTACAAGAATAATCAGTGTCTACCTTCAAAAATGGCAAAAACATTTCAGGAAAATATTTAAATAATTAGGCTAGGCAGTGCGCGTGGAAATTTTATCCTGCATTGCCTTGTTTTTATATGTCGCATTGTGTATAATAATTCTGGATTTTCAATGGGGAGTGACAAAAGAGTGGAAATTATTCAAACTAATTTTGCCGTCATTGGCTGTAGCGGGAGAGGTAGCTCAATGATGAGGGAATTGTCGTCAATACCGGGTGTAAATATCGTTGCCGTTTGTGATATTTTTGAAGACAGAGCCAACATTGGGGCAGAGATAATAAAAGAGGCCACGGGCAAAACCCCTGATATATATCTTGATTATAAAGAGCTACTGGCCCGCAAAGATATTTCGGCCGTTTTATGCTGCACAACATGGATAACACATAGCCGAATTGCCATTGATTCAATGAAAGCCGGCAAAAATGTTGCAATTGAAGTAGGAGGTGCGGCCTCGATTGAAGAATGCTGGCAGATGGTCAGAACCTCTGAGGAAACGGGAAAGTTCTGCATGCTTCTGGAAAACTGCTGCTATTGCAGGGATGAGCTTGCAATTTTCAACATGGCCAGGCAAGGAGTGTTTGGTGAAATCGTCCATGTTCAGGGCGGATATGAGCATGATTTGCGTGATGAAATCGGTAATGGCCGTGAAATCAGGCATGGAAGAATACATAATTTTATGAACCGTAACGGCGAACTGTATCCCACTCATGAGCTTGCCCCTCTGGGCAAATTGCTGCGAATAAACAGGGGCAATCGCTTTGTCAGTCTTACTTCTATGGCGTCAAAAGCCTCAGGTCTCCATGAGTGGATTATTAAAGAAAAGGGTAAGGATTATGACCTTGCTAATTATGATTTTACCCAGGGCGATGTGGTAACAACAATGATAAAATGTGCCCACGGTGAAACTGTTGTTTTGGTGCATGACTGCACACTGCCAAGACCGTATTCAAGAAATGCCAGAGTCCAAGGTACAAAGGGTATCTGGATGGAGGATAATAATTCAATATATCTTGAAGACGACCATAAGAAGCAGCATGAATGGGAACCATTTGAGTCATTCCGCCTTAAATATGAGCATCCGCTGTGGAAGGAATATTATAGCAACGGTGTCCGCTCAGGTCATGGGGGAATTGACTACCTTGTACTCTGTGCATTTGTCGAGGCGGCAATGTATAATCTTGCTCCACCCATTGATGTGTATGACACAGCTGTTTACATGTCGATAACCTGCCTTTCAGAGCAATCGATAGCAATGGGCAGTATGCCCGTGCCCGTGCCTGATTTTACAAACGGCAGGTGGATTGACAGAGAACCCTTCCGCAGGGGCAGGTATTGCCTTGAGGAGGTTTGTGAAGAGTTTTTTGAGGATGAAAAAACGGAGGAATGCGTATGAGCTATTACATAGGAGTTGACGGTGGCGGAACAAAAACTGCATATGCACTTTTTGATGAGAAGAAAAATATCGTTGCATCATATAAAGGTCCCGGTAGCAACCATGAAAATATGGCTGACTCATTTAATGAAGCTGCTGCCATTATCTGGGAGGGAATAAACGGCCTGCTTCAGGGCTGTGGACTTTCCCTTAGTGATGTTAGTTTTACTCTTATGGGCCTTGCCGGTATAGATCATCCTTTTCAGGAAGAGGAAATGAGAAAGCGACTTGAAGCATACGGGTTGAAAAACTTCGCAATATATAATGACGGATTTATTGTTGTTATGGCAGGCTCTGTGAGCGGTGCTGCAATTGGTTATAACTGTGGAACAGGTACCTGCTGCAACGCAATTGACAGCACAGGCAAAATGCTTCAGCTGGGTGGTCTTAGCGATTTCTCCGGAGATATCGGTAACGGCCATTGGATAGCGATAACGGCTTACAGGCTCATTTATGACGAGGTATATTTATGCCTTGAAAAAACGGCTCTAACTCAGAAATTTTATAAAGAGTTCGGAATTGAGAACAGAGAACAATTTCTTGAAAGCGTTGCGCAGCTTTCCGGAGAAAATGTTGAAACATATATTATGAGGCTGATTGATTTCTTTTTTGAGGCAGCAAATGAGGGCGATATGCCCGTTTTAAAAGCTGTGGATGCTATGGCGCAGCGCGGAGCTGAGATGATAGCAGCTCATGCAAAGCAGCTTTCGTTTGAGGAAGATGAAATAGAAGTAGTTCTTTCTGGCTCGATACATACAAAGCTCCCATCTGACATTTATGTTGACCTGCTCAAGCAAAAGCTTGAAAAAATGTGCAACAGGAAATTTAAAATGATAAAGCTTACTAACGCACCGGTTATCGGCTGCATTAACTGGATTTTTAAACAATATCTGGATAAATAAAAAGGAGATAATAAAATGAAGGAAATTACTGTTGCGGTCATCGGCTCGGGAAGTACTTACTGCCCCGAACTTGTTGATGGCTTCATTAAGGCGCGCAAATCGCTCAAGCTTAAAAAAATATCCTTTATGGATATCGATGAGCGCAAGAGGAGCATTGTCGGAAGCCTTTGCGTTCGTATGCTGAAAAATGCAGGGGTGGACTGCGAGGTTGTGTTGACAGATGATCTTGACTCTGCTCTTGTTGGAGCTGATTTTGTGGTTACACAGATTCGTGTTGGTAAATTGCCTGCACGTCATCTTGATGAGACAATCCCAATAAAATATGACTTAATAGGGCAGGAGACAACGGGCATCGGAGGGTTCTTCAAGGCTTTGAGAACTATTCCGGTGATGAAAAATATTTGTGAACGTATTGAAGCCATTTGCCCGGATGCGTGGCTGATTAATTTCACCAATCCGTCGGGAATTATAACGGAGTTTGTACTAAATAATACAAATGTAAAATGTATTGGACTCTGCAATGTGCCAATAAATATGGTAGATGACACCAAGGAGATAAGCGGAGAGGACAGCGAGATAACATATGTCGGCCTTAACCACCTGAGCTGGATAACATCCGTTAAAAAAGACGGCAAGGATTTACTCGCTGACATGATAAAAACGGGATTTTCACCGAAAGTAATGGAAAATATTAAAGACGACGGCTTTTCTCTCGAATGCCTGTCAGCAATTAAGGCAATACCTTCATCTTATCTTCAATATTATTACTGCAGGGCAGCAAAGCTTAAGCATCTCAAATCAGAAGAAAAGAGCAGGGCTCAGGTCTGCATGGAAATAGAGGAGCAGCTTCTTGAACTCTATTCAAATGAGGAAATTGTTGAAAAGCCAGCATTGCTTGATAAAAGGGGTGGACACAAGTATTCACTTGCTGCAGTTTCTCTGATAGATTCAATTGCAAATGATAAAAGGGATGTTCAGATAGTTAACATCAAAAACGGCAAAACCCTGCCTTTTATGCAGGAGGATGATGTTGTTGAAATTGCTGCGGTAATCGGTAAGGACGGTGCACATCCCGTTGAGGTTGAAGAAGTCGATAACCGCCACATAATAGGTTTGATGAGAATTGTCAAGGAATATGAGAAATATACGGTTGAGGCAGGCTTGACAGGCTCAAACGATGCGGCGCTCAATGCTCTGCTTGTTCATCCTTTGATAGGCGATTGGGAGAAGGCACAAAAATGCTTTGAGGAGATGAAACAGGCTCACAGAGCATATCTTCCGCAGTTCTATATCGACTAAAGCCGCAATAAAAATACCGGCGGGGCGGACTGTTTTTACTGCTATGTTGAAATAACAGGAAAAATAGCTCCGCTTTTTAGTTTGTTTGAAAATATAAAAACAGTATAAAATAATTCCGACAAAGATTAATATTCATTGACTTTATTAGAGTATTATGGTATCCTTTAGCATAACATATTATGGGGGATTGTGTTTTAAATGCTCAGTTTTTCATAACAGGATTTATAAAGCTGCATTTGTAATTAAGGAGTTTTTTTAATGGAATGGACATCACTTAACGAATTAAGAGAGAAATATCTCAGCTTTTTTGAAAGTAAGGGGCATTTGCGTTTACCAAGCTTCCCGCTGATTCCACAAGGGGATAAAAGTCTTTTGTTGATAAATGCTGGTATGGCACCGATGAAAAAATACTTTACGGGCGAATTGACTCCTCCCCATGTCAGGGTCACTACCTGCCAGAAATGTATTCGTACGCCTGACATTGAGCGCGTTGGCAAAACCGCACGCCATGGCACATATTTTGAGATGCTCGGCAACTTCTCCTTCGGTGATTATTTTAAGCATGAGGCAACAGCATGGGCATGGGAATTTTGCACAAAGGTACTTGAAATGCCACCAGAAAAGCTTTATGTTAGCGTCTATATTGATGATGATGAGGCATTTGATATTTGGACGAAAGAGGTTGGAGTTTCGCCAGACCATATGGTTCGTCTTGGCAAGGAGGATAATTTCTGGGAGCTTGGCGCTGGTCCATGTGGGCCATGCTCTGAGATTTATTATGACCGTGGGGAAAAATATGGCTGTGGCTCTCCCGACTGTAAGGTGGGCTGCGATTGTGACCGATATGTTGAATTCTGGAATCTTGTTTTCACACAGTTCAATAATGACGGGAACAACAACTATACTAGCCTTGAAAAATGCAATATTGATACAGGTATGGGGTTAGAGCGCCTTGCCTGTATTTCACAGGGTGTTGATAATTTATTTGAAGTGGATACCGTTCAGAACATTATGAAGCATATTCAAAGGATTGCCGGCGTGAAATACCATGAAAATGAAAAGCAAGATGTTTCGCTCCGTGTTGTGACAGACCATATTCGCAGCACAACCTTTATGATTGGCGACGGTGTCATGCCTTCAAACGAGGGTAGAGGATATGTTTTACGCCGATTGTTAAGGCGCGCCGCAAGGCATGGGAAGCTACTGGGCATTGACCACCCTTTCCTCGCCGAGGTTTGCGAAACGGTTATCAACGAGAATAAGAATGCATACCCAAACCTTGTTGATAAGCATGATTTTATAATAAATGTAATTAAAAATGAGGAGGAAAACTTTAATAAAACAATAGATGCAGGTCTTCAGCTACTTTCCCGTATGCTTGATGACATGAGCAAATCGGGCAATAAGGTTCTCAGCGGTGAGGATGCTTTTAGGTTATCCGATACTTTTGGTTTCCCGATTGACCTTACAAAGGAAATCCTTGATGAAAGGAATTTTACCGTTGATGAAGAAACCTATGGCAGACTGATTCTTGAGCAGCGTGAGCGCTCCAGAAACGCCAGAAAGGACGCCGGTGCAGACGGATGGAAGAATAAAGGCATAGGTACTGAGGGCTTGAGTAAAACGGAATTTAAGGGATATGAAACTCTTTCAACTGATGCAGAAATTAAGGCAATAATTATTGACGGCGAACGAAAGGAATACCTTGAAAGCAATGCTGCTGCTACATTGGTTCTCAACAAAACATCCTTTTATGCCGAAAGCGGCGGTCAAGTTGGTGATATAGGCTTAATTGAAGGTGAGGATTTTAAATTTGAGGTTAATGCAACCGTAAAAACAAATGACGGAGTTATTCTCCACCATGGCTCAATAATTGAAGGTGAGGGTGCAAAACTCGGTGATAAGATAACCGCAGTAGTAGATGAAAAAACGAGGTTAGCAACCGCACGCAACCATACGGCGGCACATCTCCTTCAGGCTGCATTGAGGTCAGTGTTAGGCAGTCATGTCGAGCAGGCGGGTCAGCTTGTCAACGCCGGAGCCGTTCGTTTTGACTTCACACATTTTGCAGCAATGACTGCTCAGGAAATTAAAACAGTCGAGGATCTTGTAAATGATGAAATACTTAAGGCTCATGCTGTTACCATGACAGAAATGCCCATAGAAGAGGCCAAAAAAATAGGCGCAATGGCATTGTTCGGTGAAAAATACGGTGATATCGTCCGTGTTGTCAGAGCTGGAGATTTCTCTATAGAGCTTTGCGGCGGTACGCATATTTGTAATACAGGTAATATAGGGCTGTTCAAAATTGTGTCAGAATCCTCAGTCGCCGCAGGTGTGCGAAGGATTGAAGGCGTTACAGGTACAGGTGTTATAGAATATATTAATGGAAATTTAAGACTCATGCAGGAAACTGCACAGGCCATGAAGCTTGGAAATGTTCAGGAGCTTTCAAGAAGAGCCTCAAGTCTTGTTTCCGAGCTTAAAGCAAAGGAGAAGGAGCTTGAAAGTATTTCCGCAGAGCTTTCTGAAATAAAGGCTAAGGCATTTATGGAAAACGCTAAGGAGTTCTGTGGCATACGGCTTGTTTCCGCCGTAATAAACGGAGTGTCTTCCGAAGATATGCGCACAATGGCTGATAAGGCTAGGGAGAGTGGCGAAAATACAGTTGCAGTTATCGGCGGTGTCAACGATAAGGGCACTGTCAGCTTTGCCGTTGCCTGCGGCAAAGAGGCTGTTAGACTCGGCGTTCATGCGGGTAATCTTGTTAGAAGTATCGCTCAGGCTGCCGGAGGCTCAGGAGGCGGACGGCCTGAAAGCGCAATGGCAGGCGCAAAGGATACCGAAAAGGTTGAAATTGCTATAAATTCTGCCGAGTCATTGATTAAAGAAAGCTTAAATTAAATCCTATATCTTAATTGGAGTTGATATTATGGATTGTTTGTTTTGCAAAATAGTCAACGGCGATATACCGTCAAAAAAGGTTTATGAGGATGACAAGGTTCTAGCCTTTTTAGATATTGACCCAAAGGCACCGACACATATCCTTATAATACCGAAGGTGCACATAAAATCTGCTGCGGAAATAACGGTTGAAAACAGCGCAGTTGTGGCGAACATTTTTGAAATTGCCGCAAAGCTCGCTAATGATTATAACCTCAAAGACGGGTTCAGAATTGTTACAAACTGCGGGGACTCCGCAGGGCAGAGTGTAAAGCATCTTCATTTTCACCTTTTAGGGGGTAGGGATTTTACCTGGCCCCCAGGCTGATTAAAGAAAATATAGCGGGGTATGCTTAATGCCAAGACCACTGGCTGTTTTGGGAATAACCTGTTTTTTGAGCCTTGCTGTTCTTTTTGAATTTTCTGTTACGGCTGCAATAATTGTTTTATGTTTTGCAGCAGTTGGATTTTGTGTAACATTATTGAACAAGCGTTCAAGGCAAACGGGAGTATTCCCAACTGCCTGTTTTAGTGTCTGCTTAGCCAGTGTAATGGTAGTACTCACAAACGCATACTATATTACTCCCGCCCAAAACATGGTGGGAGAGGATGTAAGCGTTCATGCAAGAATTGTTGATTTACCGCGTAAGAGTGAAGGCAGATATTTCTATATCCTCAGGATGACGGATGCTAATAATATTAAACTGAGGCTGTCCTGCAAAACCCCTCTTGATGCTCAGCCATACGATTATGTCAATTTCAAAGGCACTGTATATGGGCTTGGCGGCGAAAATGAAGCTATGCGGGATTATTACATATCCTCTGGAGTAAGCCTCGGGGTATACACCTATAGTGAAATTTCTGTTGTTAAATCAACAAGCAAACCATTCTTCTATCAAATTTTAAAGCTCAGAGCAGCTATAAAAAGCTCCGTTGAAGACTTTTTGCCCGGTGAAAACGGGGGCCTTGTTACGGCACTCCTGCTCGGCGATACTTCCGGGCTTTCAGCTCACACCAAAGAAGCTTTTTCACGAACTGGGGTTGCGCATATTTTTTCTGTTTCGGGGCTTCATATGTCGGTTTGGGTAATGTCGGTTATGGCCTTGCTTCAGGCATTAAGAGTAAGAAGAAGAATAGCCGCCGCCGTTTCGATTATTTTTATATTTCTTATTATCGGCCTTAGCGGGTTTTCTACTGCATGCATGAGGTCGGGATTTATGTACCTCGTTATGCTTGCCGGTTATTTTTTCAGGCGAAAAGCAGACCCGCTGAATTCTCTGGGCTTTGCTATTTTTTTAATTGTTCTTTTGCTCCCATTTGCTGCAATGAGCGTCGGTCTTCAGCTATCATTTTTATCAACTCTCGGCATTGTTACTTTATATAATCCTTTGGTAAAACCCATATTTCGAAGAATCAATCCAATCGGTTTTATTCCGTTAAAGTATGTTTTAAAAGTAATTGCAGGGAGCGTTTGTGTTACTGCCTCGGCGGTTGTGTTCACATTACCAGTAATGATTACTGTTTTTGGGACAGTGTCATTGATTACTCCCATTTCAAACCTTTTGCTCAATTATTCCTGTTCCTTGGCGATGATAACCGGTGGCCTTGGCTCAATAATTTCTTTCATTCCTTTTTTAACCTTCATTTCATATCCGCTGATGTTTATTGCAGGGATAATGTCAAAATATTCTCTTTGGTGCGTCTGGAGTTTAAGTAAAGCCTCTTTTGCTTCTGTCGGTACCAATGAGGGATATATTATTATTTGGCTGGCGTTTTCCATGCTTCTGTTTTCATCGGCTGTAATTATTTTCCGAAATTCAAACAAACGGTTTTTCGGATTGACTTCGGTTCTTTGTGTTATAATTCTTCTTATAGGCATGCTTTCATTTGATATACTTAATAAGGATGTTACTAAAATTACTGTCCTAGATTCAGGCAATGGAACTTGTATTCTTATAAGCAAAAAATCACATGCATTTATGATTGGCTGCGGCGGCGACTTTTTTACAGCTTCAAATGCCGTAAAATTGATTGAAAGGAGTTCAATATGCTCCCTCGATTGTCTGCTCATTCCGAGACTAACAGAGACTGAATATGGCTGTGCAGCTGAGCTTATTGAACAAAATAGAGCAGAAACTTACGTTGTTCCTGAACTTGACAGTGTTCTGAGCTTTTACGGCAGGACAAGGTGTTTTACTGTCACAAAGAGCTGTAATATTGAACTTTGGGGCTGTCTCGAGTGTAGGTATGAATATAATGAGGAATGCTGCTATACATTTTTGAATATTGGCGGAACAACGGTGCTCTGTATTTTTAATCCGGGCTGTGAGACTGAAGGGATTCCAGAGAATTTTAAAAAATCCAATATTCTTATTTGTAGGGCTCAACCTCCCGAGGGGCTCGATACTTCGAGCTTCGATGCCGTTGTTATAAGTGCAGAAGCTGAAAAATCCTCACAGATTTTGAACAGCACCGAAATGTCCAGTGTTAATGCCTACGCCACGGCGCAGTCGGGTAATATTGAGATAAAAACAAGTGGCAACTCTATTTTTTCCATTAGGAGGCAGAGCTGATGTCAGTCATAACTGAAAAAGAGTTAAAACAGCAGATAAAAAGCGGCAGCTTTGCCAATCTTTATGTTTTTTATGGTGATGAAAGCTATTTAAAACAGTACTATGTTTCGCAGATTTGTGAAAAAGCCGTTCCGAAGGATTTTTATGATTTCAATATGCACAAATTCGACGGTAAAGGTACAACTGTTGATGATATAGCCGATGCTGTTGAAGCTATGCCGATGATGAGCCAATACAGCTGTGTCCTTGTCAAGGATTTCCCGTTTGAAACAGTTTCTGATACAGAATACGAAAAACTTGTGTCGCTCATTTCGGACCTGCCCGAAACCTGTGTGTTGATAATTTATATGGATAATACCGTTCCCGATAAAAAAAAGGGTGGTAAATTCGCAAATATATTATACATTGCAGAGCATAAGGGAGCTATTTCTGAGCTAAATAAGCTTAGCCTTCCAGAGCTTGAAAAGCTTATTTCATCAGGTGCACAGAAACGCGGCTGTTCAATCGATTATTCCGAGTGCACTTATTTTATAAACAGCGTTGGCAATGATTTGAATCTTCTGCTCAACGAGCTTGATAAACTCTGCTTTTATGTAAAAAATAGAAAAATCACAAAAGCAGATATTGACGATGTCTGCATCAAATCCATTGAAGCAAAGGTTTTTGATTTAAGTAAGGCTCTTATATCAAATAACTGCGACAAGGCATTTTCACTTCTCGATACCCTTTTTTCACAAAAAACGGAACCTGTCATAATTACCGGTACTTTAATATCGGCTTATGTTGATATGTATCGTGCGAAGCTGGCTGTTCTTGCCGGAGAAAGAGCAGAGGACGCTTCAAAATATTTCAACTATAAAAATAAGGAATTCCGCCTGCGAAATGCCGCAAAGGATGCATCCGGGCTTACTGTTGCTCAGCTTAGGGTATGCCTTGATGAATTGAGCAATGCCGATGAGCTGCTTAAAGGCTCGGGCTTTGACTCACGGCTTATACTTGAGCAATGCATGTCAAAGCTTCTGCTTGCCGCGGGTAATTCCTGATTCGAGGTTAGCTATGATTAAAATTGAACAGGCAGTCATTGTTGAAGGCAAGTATGACAAGATTCGTCTTTCTTCAATGCTTGATGCCGTTATTATAGAAACAGACGGTTTCGGCATTTTTAAAGATAAAGAAAAGCAGCGCCTTATACGCAAGCTGGCTGAAAAACGAGGCATATTAATATTGACCGACAGTGATTCGGCTGGATTTAAAATCAGGTCCTTTATAAGTGGAACAGTGCCCCCCGAAAAGATATTTCATGCATATATTCCTGACATTTTCGGCAAGGAGCGCAGAAAGGATGCGCCCTCAAAAGAGGGCAAGCTGGGAGTTGAAGGCGTACCAAATCAGATTATTTATGATTCACTCCGTCAGGCGGGGGTTACCTGCTCAATGACCTCTTCTGAAGAAAAAAGGATAACAAAAACGGATTTATATGTTGACGGTATTTCCGGCCAAAAAAACAGCAGCGAAAAGAGAGCAGCTCTAATTAAATATCTTGACTTGCCGGAGCATCTTTCAACAAATGCTCTTGTTCAGATACTAAATATGTTTATGAACTACGATGACTATAAGTCTGCCATAAAAGCCTGCGGGATTATAAGGGGGGATAGGACGGTTGATTAGAATTGGCCACGGATACGATGTTCACCGCTTGGTAAAAGGACGCAAATTGATGTTGGGCGGTGTTGATATTCCTTATGAATTTGGCTTATTGGGACATTCGGATGCCGATGTTCTAATTCATGCTGTTTGTGACGCTCTTTTGGGAGCCGCCGCATTCGGTGATATTGGAGGAATGTTCCCTGATACTGACCCAAAGTTTAAGGATGCAAACAGCTTAAAGCTCCTTAGTACTGTCATTAATAAGCTTAACGAAAACGGTTTTTATGTGATAAATATCGATTCAACCGTAATTGCTCAGGCTCCAAAGCTTAAACCCTTTATTGAAAAAATGAGAATCAATATTTCTAAAATCTGCAAAGTTGAACCTTCATTTGTCAGTGTCAAGGCTACAACCGAGGAGGGTCTCGGCTTCAGCGGGGCAGGGGATGGCATTGCGGCTCATGCTGTCTGCATTATTGAAACAAGAGACAATTTCTGAGTGAATGGAGTTTTCATATGACTTTTTGGGATAATTTAATTAGTTTCTGGGATAAAATCAGCGCTGTGTTCCTTTCTTTCCGTGTCCCGGATTTTCTTGATATATGTTTTGTTGCTTTTGTGCTTTATAACCTTTTTAAACTTATTAGGGAAACAAGGGCAGTTCAGCTATTAAAAGGTCTTGTTTTGCTTGGTGTTCTTTACTTTGTTATAACCACATTGAATATGCAGGCGAGCTCATATGTATTTAAAAAGCTCTTTAATGACTTTATTCTAGTTCTGATAATTTTGTTTCAGCCTGAAATCCGCCATGCGCTTGAAAGCGTGGGACGCAGCAAATTTACAAGCCTTAATATGAACCTTTTCGGTGGGAAAAATGACAGCGAGAGGTTTGATGAGCAGATGCAAAAGGCTATTGTTGAAATCAGCCGTGCGTTTGCCGACATGAGCAATAAAAAAATCGGTGCGATACTTGTTTTTGAAAGAGAAACGCTTCTGGGCGATGTTGCCTCAACAGGCACAATTGTTGATGCAAGCATCAGCCAGGAGCTTATAGGCAATATATTTTATCCGAAATCTCCCCTGCATGACGGTGCCGCAATCGTTAGAGGGGACAGGCTTCTCGCTGCCGGCTGTATTTTACCCCTCACGCAGGATAATCAGTTAAGTAGTGAGCTTGGCACAAGGCACAGGGCCGGCATTGGTGTTACAGAGCAAAGCGATGCTTTGGTGATTATTGTTTCAGAAGAAACAGGTGCGATTTCCTTTGCATATAAAGGAGTACTTAAGAGAGGTATAACGGACAGCCAGCTTCGCGAGGAGCTTGTCCGATATCTTTTGTCGGGTAATCGAGAGAAAAAAGATGAAAAATCCCATAAAATAAAGAATATTTTTGGGAGGTTTAAAAATGAGTAATAAGAAATTTATTCATAAATTTTTTTATGATAACAGAGTCATTTTAATTTTATCAATTATTTTTGCAATCGTTTTCTGGGTCTTTGTAGCACTTGAATGCAGCCCGGAGGAGGTTCGCATAGTTCAGGATGTGCCGGTTGTAATTGATTTGGAAAACAGTGTCCCAAGCCAGTTTGGTCTGCAAATATTCGGCACAAAGGATTTTTATGTTGACGTTACAGTTGTAGGTAAAAGATATGAGGTAAGCCCAAGCGCATTGTCAGCCGATGACTTCCTTGCAACGGCACAGACAAGCTACGTTGACTCAGAGGGTAAGCATACCTTGCAGGTTAAGGTAGTGTCAAAGGATGCGGATGCCGACTATGAAATAACTGGCTACTCCGATGAAAGCATTGAAGTGTATTTTGATACCTACACAGAGGGTGAGTATACGCTTGTTGCTGACATAGATGGCGAGAATTATATACCCGAAGGCTTTGTTACACAGGATAATATTATTTCAACCAGTAAGGTTACCATAGGAGGTCCGACAACCGAGATTGCCAAGATTGACCATGTTGTTGCAAGAGTAAAAGTTGATAAAACGCTGACTGAAACAACTACTCTCAAGGCGGAAATTATCCCTATGAACGAATTTGGCGGCACCTTGAGGTATTTAACAATTGATACGGGCGGGGTTGATGTTACAGTGACAATTCCCGTTCTCAAGGAGGCATATTTGAAAACTTCAGTCGTTTTTAAAAATGCACCTGCCTATTATATATCAAACCCGCCGGCATATACCTGCATTCCGTCCTCAGTAAAAATCGGCGTCCCTGAATCGGCATTGAACAACACCGGTGCATTCAGTGTGGCATCAATCGATTTCAGCGAGCTTTCAAAGGGTGAGAATACATTTACGATAAACGCCGATGAGATTACAGGAGGAGTAGTTCTAGATAACACAAAATCCTTCAAGATTACCGTTTATATCCCGAATGTATCTGAAAAAAGAATGAGTATTAATTGTTTAAATCTTAATTTAAGCGATATTTCAAGTGATTATACTCTAAGTATAATTCAAAGAGGCAATATAATCGTTAATGTTTTAGGTAACGAAAAATCATTTTCTTCGCTTAATTTAACTGATATTACTGCGGTTATCGAGAAACCTGAGACAATCAGGGAGGGGACGCAGAAGCTGCGTATGAAGCTATATCTTAAATCAGCAAATGATTGCTGGATAAATGGCAGCTATGATATTACTGTTTTAGCAACGCCAATCGAGGGCTTAGGATAATTAAGGGGGCAGCGGCATGAAAAAAAGGCTAATATCAGCTTCAATTCTGTTGGTGGTTTTTCTGCAGCTGTGCGGCTGTTCATCTTTTAAGTTTGCAACAATTGATAAGCTAATGCACCCTCCTAGGCTTTACGGCGACAATTCTGAACTTCAGTCGGCATTTGAAAAAGCTGTCGGTAAAGGAATAACCTTAAAAGCGCCTGTTTCAGGCACATATAGGTCTGCCTTCATTTTTTATGATATTGACAGTGACGGTGACAGTGAAGCTTTTGTCTTCTATGTCAAAAACCTTGATGATGATGCGGTCAGAATGCAGGTAATGGATAAAAGGGATGGTAGGTGGACTTCAATAACTTCTTTTATCGGCTCTGGCAGCGAGGTAAATACAGTTGATTTTATAGATATGAATTCAGATAATGTCTTTGAGCTTATTGTCAGTTGGAACATACTTGAGAGTAAAGGAAATAAGATGTTCTCAATTTATAAATTTAATGTTTCAAAAAACATAGTTGGAGTAAATGCAATCTGTACGGAAGCTTATACCATTATGAAGCCATTGGATATTGATTCTGACTCGGATACTGAAGTGTTTTTTATCCTGCTTGACGCGACCTCGGAGGCACCGCAATCTGTTGCTAGGGTTCTGAAAATGACTGACAATAAAATTGCCCTTTCTGGGGAGGTAAAGCTCGATGGCAATGTCAGCGGATATTCAGAAATTAAAGATTTTACAGGGAAAGAGGACCATAAGTATAAGCTTTATATTGATGCCTTTAAGGGCGAGACTCAGATGATAACCGAAGTAATCTTCTGGAATAATGAAACTGGCGTACTTGAAGCTCCTTTTATTGATGCTCAGACCAAGACTAATATTGTAACCTGGAGGAGCGTTAGGCTGCCTGTATATGATATTGATAAGGACGGGGAGCCGGAAATACCTGCACAGGTTATTTTACTCGGCGGTATTACCCACCAGGGTGCAGATAATTTAGATTTACCGTTTTATATAACAAAATGGTATAAACTCAACGGGAAGCAGATGGTTGAAGTCTGTCAGAATGCTGTTAATTTTGAATGCAAGTATGTAATTAATTTTTCTGTGGGATGGCAGAATTTAATTAGAATTTACAGTGATGTTCAGACTAAAACCTGGAGGGTTTATCGGGTTGACCCCCAAAATGCGAAAAAATTCGTTTTGTTGTTCACGGTCGCCTGTGTTGATGAAAACCGCTGGAGA
>ENA-UOYA01002659-UOYA01002659.1-activated-sludge-metagenome-genome-assembly--contig:-NODE-2659-length-17002-cov-11.333215_pt1 | contig 17002 bp, 14 predicted proteins | sample MGYA00238163_ERZ764804 | MGnify/ENA primary metagenome ERZ764804 (study PRJEB28919, sample SAMN05720223) | activated sludge metagenome | isolation source: Anaerobic digester | place: Hong Kong... | reverse complement strand
CAGACATGAAGACAAAAATATTTTTTCTTAGTGTGTTGGCCATCATTGCTATGGGACTTTCATCATGCGGCGATGACGATAATGACAATCCCTCGGTGAAACCTGCCAACACAGGAACTATGACCGATAAAGACGGCAACACATACAACTGGGTTCAGTTGGGGAATCTCGACTGGATGGCTCAAAACCTGAAAGCTGGTACTCCATACTATGAGCAAGAGTCGGAAGGCAGGTGGGGAGATATGTCCCCGACCTTCTCGCTTGGTTTTATTGATGACGAAAAGACCTTGTTCAATACTTTCGGCAATTACTTTACTTATGCCGAAGCTCTCGCCAATTGTCCTGATGGATGGCGGCTGCCCACCGATGATGACTGGAAGGCATTGGAACGGGAATTCGGAATGAGTGGCAAGGAAATAGACAAACTGGGTTGGCGAAACGGTGCTGGCAACTTGATGATACAGACCGCAGACGATGGCAGTGGTCTCAATCTGCGCTACGGTGGACAGATGTGTACAGTGAGCACGTCGGCTTATGAGCATAGCCACACTTACGATTACGGTTATTATTGGTCGGCCACTGCCGATACCACAAGTAAAGAAAAAGCGGCGATAGCCAGAGTGATCACTCCCCATCAGAACAAGGTGGAACGTGCATCGGTGCTTACTGCAGGGCATTGGATGAACGTGAGGTATGTAAGAGACGCGAAATAATAATGTATTAAATAAAATCAACAATGAAATCTTTCTCTCTCACTGCTATGCTGCTCCTCTTCGGAGGGGTAGCATTTGCTCAAACAGATTACAAAATCACGGGCGAAGTTCCCGGTGTGAAAGACAGTGTCAAGGTGGTGCTGTCACAAGAAGAAGGTCAGGAACCTAAAGCTCTTTCAAGTGCTTGGGTAAAGGATGGCAAGTTTGTTATCACTGGAAATGCAAAGATGCCACGCTTGGCAAGCCTTACATTTTATAAACCAGATGTAGATAAGCAAGGCAAATTGCAACGTTTCCCAGTGGCAACTTATCGTCTGATGATCGATGGCACACCAATGACTTTCAAAACTGATGCCAAAGATTTGATGGCGGAAGAATATGCTCAGAAAAAGGAGTTGACGGCACAGATCACTGGCGGCGAAACAGAAGCGCAATATGCCGAATTTCTTAATGCCACGCGCTCTGCCAATTTCGCAGCAGACAGTGCCAGCTATGCCGAGGCTGATGCTTGGTTCGACAACAGCGGCAACGAAGAAAAGATAAAAGACTACAAGGTGCGTGCGAATGCCGCCCAAAAGGTTTATGATGATGCCGTAGACGCTTTCATCTTCGCTCATCCACAATATCCTGTATCTGCAGCACTCGTGGCTCAAAAATACTATCAGGATTTCACTTATACATCCGAGCAGTTTGACAAATACATTGCAGCATTGCAAGGCAATCCCGATACGTTGCACACCAACTTCCTGAAGAAGAATCTTAACATTGTGAAGAAGACGGCAATCGGAGCCAAATATGTGGATTTCACGGCAAAAAGGCCCAACAATCAGATGGCAAAGATTTCATCATTGATGAAACCAGGCAAATATACGCTCATTGACTTTTGGGCATCTTGGTGCGGTCCATGTCGTTCGGCTATCCCCAAGGTGAAAAATATGGCACAGGTATATGCCAACAAGTTACAGGTGGTTTCATGTTCGCTTGACGAAAAGGAACCGGCATGGCGCAAGGCGATGGCAGAAGAGAAAATGTCGTGGCCTCAGATGATAGTGCCTAAAGACGTGCTGGCCAAGGTCGTAGCTCCAGGATATATGATCAATAGCATCCCGCGCCTGGTGTTGATAGATCCCGATGGCGGCATCGTGGTAGCCACTCACGACCCAGCAATCATTAACGACAAACTCAAATAAAGGAAGTCTGGCATAAAACAGGTTTTTATGTCTAAAATTAAAATAGGGAAATGAAAACAATCAATATCATAGCCGCCGCATTGCTGATGGCGATGTCGGCGAATGCTCAGAATTTTACGGTCACGGGAAAAATCCGTGGACTGGTCAACGGTGCAGAGGTTGGTATCGTAAGTATTGTTGACGGAAATCAGGTAGATGTGGCAAAGACGAAAGTAGTAAATGGAGCCTTCAAGTTAATCGGTCATGTGAGTCATCCCACGTTGGTGACGCTCAAAATCAATGACAAGGCAAAATATAAGCCAGGCGAATATGCCGAAGACCGAGGCACACAACTGATGCTTGAGAATGTGCCGACAACCATTTCTGCTGTATGTTTGGACAGCATTCCTAAGAATTACGAATATCAAAGTACCCCTCTCTTCATGGAGAAGAATGTGAAGGTAAAGGGCGGTAAAGCCGAAGAACAATATCTGGAGTGGCGCAATGTCATGCATGATGCGGAACTACAAGGATGGAAAGCAGATTTAGCCCTTCGCAAATACAGCTTCGAGAAGCGTGAAAAAGACAAGGACGTTTCTGAAGAAGGACGCCTGAAGCAGGATTTCGTCACAAAAGATTCGGTTAGAAAGGCTCTGAATGACAAGTTCATCAATGAGCATCCCACTTATGCCATATCGCTGAAACAGCAACAGGATAAGTTGGAGGATATCTTCCATTACACGAATGCCGATTACGATGCCATGCTGGCAAAGTTCAAAGACAATTATGATCAGGCTGGGTATGCGGAGTTTGCCAAGACCGTGGAATATATGCACAAATATGTGAAAGGTTCGCCTTACACCGATTTTGCCATTACTGCTACCGACGGTACTGCAAAGAAATTCTCCGACTGCATTGTTGCAGGCAAATACAATTTCATTGATTTCTGGGCTTCTTGGTGTGGTCCGTGTCGTATGGCAATACCCGAAGTGAAGAAAATGCACGAAGAGGTGGGCGACAAACTCAACATCGTGAGTGTTTCAGTGGATGCGAAATCAGACGACTGGAAGCGTGCTATGGATGAGGAAAAAATGCCTTGGTCACAATATCTGGTGCCAAAGGAGTCGATGAAGATTCTGCATGAAGCCTATATGATTAATGCCATTCCAGACCTCTTGATTATTGATCCTGAAGGCAAAGTGGTGCTCGCTACTCATGAGCCTGATGAAGCACATGCATTTATCAAGGGACTCAAGTAACTGATAATAAATAATCCGTATAACGTAAGGGTAAAAAAAGAAATGTGAAACAACTGGATGATGTCTTTCGGACGAAATCTTCAGTTGTTTCACATTTCTTTTTTTACCCCTTTTCTTTGTCTTAGAACCCGATTTGGAATTGTGTAATCCATGCGTTGGTGATGTTCCCCGCTTTGGGTTGGGTGTGCACATATTGTGACAGGATGCGGCAACGCTTGTAAATCCAGTATTGGAACCCTGCCATATATGTGCGGACTACGCTCCCATCTAGGTCGTTGTTCTTTTTCAGATAGTCGTAATCCCCCACGATATCGAATTTAGGCAGCACATGGGCCTCGAAGTCTGCATAATACCCGTGGCTGTGTATGCCGCCGTCATTGCCTATCATGTATTCGCTTCGTACATAGAGAGGAGATGTCTTCAGTTCGAAACCGCCAGCCCAGCGGTTGCGCTTATAGTTGTCGCCCGTTTTGAATGCACCGTAGGGACTGTCGCTTTGAGCGTGCCCTGTGCCCAGAATGAACGATGACGAAAGCATCAGTCCCTTCAGAGGCGTCACGTTCAGCATCCCGATGACATCTTTTTGCGTGTTGTTTTCTTTCTGGTTCATGCCCGTTCCGTTGAACACACCGATGCTGTAGTTCAGCAGTTTCCATGTTTTATAGTTCACCAGGTCGCCGGTGAACATGATGCCCGCGTCACGTCCAACGTGGTTGCCCTGGCAAGGGTCGGTGGCAATGCCTGCCATATAGAGCACGCTGGGGTCGTAACTGATATTATTCAGTATGGTGGGCGACATCACGCTTTCCAATGTGAACGGCTGCTTGTACTGGCCGATGCGCAGTTTCAGAGCTGGTGAAAATGCATATTCGCCGTAATATTCGTGCAGTTCGCTCTTTACGGCATCATACATGAAGAAGAAGCTCAACTTTTGCGTCAGTTCCGCTTTTGCCATAAAGATAATGCGGGTGATATCCAGTGCGTTGGTGGTTTTTCCGCCTGAGATATGGCTCACCGTGTAACCCGTCTGGGCATATCCCCAAAGGGTGAGTTTGCTCGGACCGATGACGATGTTCAGCGGCTGCACGGGCTTCTCGCCGTCTACGGCTCGCTGCGCTTTCAGTTCTTTGTCTGATGCGGTGCTGGTGGTGAGGTGTACCTCCAATTTTTTGTCGTGACAAACGGTGTCGGGTGTTTGTTCTTCGGCGATGACAGCCTGAGAAAACAACATACTAACGGATAGCATCCAGATGGGCAGTAACTTCATTTCTTTCTGAAAATGTTTGATTTCGGTTACAAATTTAATCTTTTTTCATCAAAAAACATTCTATTTGTCGCTTTTTTTGTACTTTTACAGCGCAATTACATTTTAAACCGTTAAATATCATGTTTGGCATCAAAGACCCTTTGATTTGGCTGCCCTACGCAATGGGGGCTGCATGTTTGATTTTCTCCGCCTGGTATGGGCTGAAGTATTGGAACAAAGACGACCATAAAGACAAGGAGGGCAGGGCATGAATACATTCACCCTCGGCCTGATTGTTCTGGTTTATCTTCTTTCGCTGGCCTATCTGGGCTGGCTGGGCTACCGCAAGACCAATTCCGCTGCCGACTATCTGATAGGTGGTGGCGAGATGAATCCCGTGGTCATGGCACTCTCTTATGGCGCCACATTCATTTCTGCATCGGCCATTGTCGGCTTCGGCGGTGTGGCAGCGGCGTTTGGTATGGGCATACAGTGGTTGTGCATGCTCAACATGCTGGTGGGAGTTGTAATTGCATTTATCTTTTTCGGTCTCCGCACTCGGCGCATGGGTGCTGCGATGGGCGTGAGCACGTTCCCGCAGTTCTTGGGCAAATACTTCAACAGTCGCGGTGTGCGCGTGTTCACCGCCGCCGTCATCTTCATCGCCATGCCCGTGTATGCGGCGGTGGTAATGAAAGGTGGTGCCGTGTTTATCGAAGAGATTTTCCATGTAGACTACAACATTTCGCTGCTGATATTCACGTTGGTGATTGCGGCTTATGTGATAGCGGGCGGCATCAAGGGCGTGATGTACACCGATGCGTTGCAGGCGTGCATCATGTTCATCTGCACGGCGTTCCTGCTGTTCTATTTATATAATTATGTGTTGCACATGGGCTTCACCGAGGCTAACGTGGCGCTGGGCAACTTGGCACCACATGTGCCCGACAAGTTCCGAGCGCTGGGCCATCAGGGATGGACGATGATGCCCGTGGGCGGTTCGCCGCAATGGTACACGCTGGTCACGTCGCTCATCCTGGGTGTGGGTATCGGCTGTCTGGCCCAGCCCCAACTCGTGGTTCGCTTCATGACCGTGAAGAGCGGCAAGGAACTCAAGCGCGGCGTGTTCATCGGTTGTCTGTTCATCGCTGTCACCGTGGGTACGGTCTATCATGCCGGTGCGCTGAGCAACCTTTACTTTATGCGGACACACGGAGCCGTGGCTACCGAGGTGATACACGACATCGACAAGATAATCCCTTATTTCATCGACCATGCCATGCCCAGTTGGTTCTCCGCCCTGTTCATGCTCTGCATCCTGTCGGCTAGCATGAGTACGCTCAGTTCGCAGTTTCACACCATGGGTTCGGCACTGGGTTCCGACATCGTGGGCGCTTACCGCCAGAATGGCAGCAAGCATTCGCGCATCATCCGTTTGGGCGTGCTCATCTCCATCATCGTGAGCTACATCATCTGCTATATGCTGCCTGCCGATATCATCGCGCGTGGCACCAGTATGTTCATGGGCCTGTGCGCTGTGGCTTTCCTGCCCACCTATTTCTGTGCCCTCTATTGGAAACGCACCACCAAGCGTGCCGCCATGGCGAGTCTGCTCACTGGAACTGTCGCCATGTTGTTCTGTCTGGTGTTCATGCATGAGAAGGAGAGTGCCGCCCTTGGCGTGTGCAACGCCGTCTTCGGGCGCGATGTCCTCATCGACTGTTACCCCATACAGGTCATCGATCCGATACTGTATGCACTGCCATTATCCATTGCCGCCATCGTCATCGTGACGCTCTTAGACAACAAGAAACCATCAACGAACTAGGAATATACCCCTATATTGGTCTGCGATTTGATGTTAAACGCATTGCGTTTAGACGTTAAACGTCGACCAATACAGGGGTATATTGGTCGTTGAAAGTTTTGCTTTTGAATGTCGAACATATAAATTTATTATGACGTTATTGTTGCAGATTGAATTTAAATTGCTAATTTTGCAAAAAAATTACGTTCGTGATGAAAATATACAGTTCGCTAAGTCGAATTTTCAGCATGGCATTCCGCCCCATACGTGTAAACGCGTCTTTTTTCGTATTCATGTATGTGGTGGGTGTGGTGTGCGCATGGATTACGGTTCCTGATACAAGAAATGCCCACATCTATGAGCACACATACGTAGAACTGTTTTTAGATTTATATCTGGTTTGCCTTGTCCTCACGCTGATACCGCACAAAATTCGGCTCTGGGTGAAGGCATTGCTCTATGTGATACTCTATGCCACTGCCATCATCGACGTATATTGTTTCGTGAAATTCGATTCCACCATCACTCCGACCATGCTGTTGCTGGTGGGCGAGACCGACAGTCGCGAGGCTGGAGAATTTCTGCGCTCTTATCTCTCCGCCGATGTTTTGTTTTCGGCTGTAGGATGGGTGGTCCTCATCATGTTGCTGCATATTGCCAAGGTGTTTGCTCCGATGGTGAACGACCATCTGCATTACCGCAACAGACTGTTTCTTGCCGACTATCTGAAGCGGATGAAAGCTAAATTCCATGATGCTGAACCGTATTTAGGCGTGGCTTGTGTGGCCCTGCTGATTTATGGTGCCTTCGCCACAGCGCACAATAATGCGGCGACATGGAAACTGATGACCGGAACATCCATCGGTGACGTGGAACACACGCTTACGGATAAGGATCCGGCCGTGCTGTACACTCCGATAAGCCGTTTGATCTTCAGCGTGTATGCCAATTCGCTGACATCCAAACAGATAACGAAACTTGAGGCGGCTGCGAATAACGTGAAAGTAGACTCATGCACATACCGTTCGCCGAATATTGTCTTGATTATCGGCGAGAGTTATAGCCGTCACCATTCACAACAATACGGCTATTTCATGAACACCACACCGCGGCAGATAGCCCGCGAAAAGACGGGTAGACTGGTGAAGTTTACCGATGTGGTGTCGCCCTGGAACCTGACGAGTTTCGTATTCAAAAATGTATTCTCCATGCATGTGGTGGGGCAGAAGGGCGAGTGGTGCGACTATCCGCTGTTCCCGGAACTCTTCCGCAAGGCAGGTTATCACGTGACGTTCATCACCAATCAGTTTTTGCCCCAAGCCAAAGAGGCGGTCTATGATTTCAGCGGAGGCTTCTTCCTGAACAATCCGAAGTTGAGCGCGGCTCAGTTCGACACTCGCAACACGCAACTGCACACTTACGACGAGGACTTGTTGAAAGATTATGAAAAACTGAAAAAGGAAAACGGGAAAGACAATCTCATCATTTTCCATCTCATCGGACAGCATGTGAGTTACCATTCCCGTTGCCCCAACAATCAGCGTAAATTCCATGCCAGCGACTATGATGAGAAACGTCCTGAACTGAACGGCAAGCAGAAACGAATATTGGCTGATTATGACAACGCGGTGCTCTATAATGACTCCGTGGTGGACCAGATATGTAAACGTTTTGAAAATGAAGATGCCATTGTGATCTATATGCCCGACCATGGCGAGGAATGCTATGAGGGCACACGCAACTTCATCTGCCGCAATCATTCCGCACAGATAGACTACGACCTCGCACATTATGAGTTTGATATCCCGTTCTGGATATGGTGTTCGCACAAATATGCGGTGAAACATCCGGAGATATTAAATGAAATCGTGATGTCGCGTCAGCGCAGATTGATGACCGACGCGCTGCCGCATCTGCTGCTGTATCTGGCAGGAATCTATGCGCCCGATTATCATGACGAATATAATGTCTTATCACCAAAATACGACGAAAAACGCCCGCGCATACTGAAAGGCACCACCGATTATGATAAGCTGAAAAAGAAATGAAGGGTAAAGAATGAATAATACAGAATCGTCTAATTTATTGTCCCGTGCCGAATGTTCCGCCCTGCGAGGATTGGCTATCATCGGGATATTCCTGCATAACTATTGCCATTGGCTCAGTCCGATAGTGAAGGAAAACGAATATACCTACACTCGCGACAACGTGGATTGGTTGTCACAGGTGCTTTTGGAACCTGACCAGAATCTGCCCGTCCATCTGTTGTCCTTCTTCGGACACTATGGTGTGCCGGTATTCTTCTTTCTCAGTGCTTACGGACTGGTGATGAAATATGAGAAGACGAAAAGACTGAATTTTAATGTCAATGGCATATTGAATTTCATCCGCTATCATTATCTCAAATTGTTCAAGATGATGATTGTGGGATTCGTGGCATTTACGATGATTGATGCCGTGACTCCCAGCAGTCATAATTATAAGGTGGTGGATATCATCGCCCAACTGCTGATGTTTAACAATCTGATGCCAGATCCCGACCACGTCATTTGGCCCGGACCCTACTGGTTTTTTGGTGTGATGCTGCAATTATATATCGTCTATCGGTTGCTGCTTTACCGTAGCGGTTGGAAATATACGGTCGGTGCAGTCGTGGCTTGTTGGTTGCTTCAGATATTTTGTGACCCTGAAGGCGATACGCTCAATTGGATTCGGTATAATTTCATGGGTGGTGTGTTGCCGTTCGGTGCCGGTCTGCTCTATGCAAGATATGGAAAAGAATATTCACGTCCCGTCTATGCCGCCATCACGTTGACTTCGGCAGCGCTGATATTCTTCTTCAGCTATGATTATCAGTTGTGGTTTTTCATACCGATTTTCGTTTGCTCGTTCAGCGTGGCGTTAATCAAGGTAATCCCATCTTTTCAGGGGGTGGCCCATCATCCTTTGCATTTCTCGCTGGAGTGGATGGGCGAAATATCGGCAGCACTGTTTGTTTGCCATCCCATCACGAGAAAGATATTCATACCGATAAGTCAGAACGGAGATATATACACGGGGTTGTTGCTCTATATCGTTGCCTCGATTGCTATCGCATGGCTGTTCAAGGAACTATTGAAGAGAATCCCAAGCCCTAAGATTAATTGATAATTGATAAGTGATAATTGAAAATTATGATTACTCTTTTAGGCTATAACTCGTAAAATCAGAGACTCGGAAAATTTACAAACATATAAAATTACGAATTCATAAATTTGCGGACACAAATGAAGATACCCAATATTGAACTGGCAAACATGAGCCGATATCGTGGCGAACTGATGGGAGCGGCAATGCTTTTCATCATTCTTTTCCATGTTGGGCTTTCGCGTGGCGACCCGTTCTATGGCTTGCGCCGTTGTGGCAATGTGGGCGTGGACATCTTTTTGTTCCTCAGTGGCGTGGGATTGTGGTTTTCTTGGACCAAGAATCCGTCGCTGAAGCATTTCTTCAGTCGCCGTTACATCCGTGTTTATCCGGCATGGCTCATCATGGCCTGCCTTTATTATATACCAAACTTTGACGGGCATCATTGGATAGATCTCATCGGCGATATCACCATCAACTGGGATTTCTGGTTGCATGGCGAACTCAACTTCTGGTATGTGCCAGCCATTATGATGCTTTACACCGTGGCGCCGGCATATATGAAGCTGATTCAGCGCTATCCCTTCTACCGTTGGCTGCCGTTGCTCATGATTATCTGGTGCGTGATGGTGGAGTGGGTGCTGCCGATACATGCTGTGATGGATCATCTGGAGATATTCTGGAGTCGAGTGCCTATATTCTTCCTAGGTATCAACATGGGCAGATACGTGAAAGAGAAACAAACCATCGATGGCTCGGCAATACCGTTTTTGGTCATCATTTTCTTGATGACATTCGGCACGTGCCTGTATCTGGAGCAGGTTCGCCATGGGCATTTCCCCCTGTTTGTGGAACGTATGCTGTATATCCCGTTTACGATCACGAGTATCCTGTTGCTCAACCGTGTGTTCAGGCGCACCCCGAAATCCTTCAACAGATTTTTCAAACTGATTGGTTCTGTAAGTCTTGAGGCTTATCTGATACATCTGCATTTCGTTATGAACAACGTGGAACCGTATCATTTGGGCTATTGGGCTACATTCCTTATCACGGTCGTGGTCACGTTGCCGCTGGCATGGCTGTTGCATCAAGCTATCGAACTGATGGAAAAAGGTGTGTTGGGAAAAATAAATAAGAAAGGGTGAAAATGAAGAATCTTATCAAACTTATAAGGCCGAAACAGTGGATTAAAAACGCTTTCGTTTTTGTCCCGATGTTCTTTGGAGGAAGTCTGCTTGATATCAGTGATATCTATGCCAGTATCATCACTTTTTTCGCTTTCAGTTTCGTGGCTTCGGCGATATATTGTTTCAATGATGCCATCGATGTGGATGCCGACCGCCGGCACCCCGTGAAATGTAAACGTCCGATAGCTTCGGGTGCTATCAGCATTTCACAGGCATATCTCTTGATGGGATTGATGGTCATTCTTTCGTTCGCTTGCGTCATGATGTTGCACGACAATATGTTGGAAGTGGGCGGCGTGATTTTGTTCTATTTCCTTTTGAACATTGCATATTGCGCCAATCTGAAACAGCATGCCATCGTGGATGTGTGTATCATCGCGTTCGGCTTTGTACTTCGAATATTGGCGGGTGGCATCGCCACAGATATCGAGCCCACCAACTGGTTGGTGCTGATGACCTTCTTGCTTACGCTGTTCCTCTCGTTTGCCAAGCGTCGTGACGATGTGCTGCGAATGAATGAGACGGGCGAGGCTCCGCGCAAGAACACCATCCGTTATAATATCACGTTCATCAATCAGGCTATCACCATCACAGCCTCGGTCACATTGGTGTGCTATATCATGTACACGGTGTCGCCGGAAGTGGTGAGCAGATTCCATACCCAATATCTCTATCTGACCAGCGTCTTCGTGTTGCTCGGTCTGCTGCGCTATATCCAGATTGCCGTGGTGGATAAGAAGAGCGGAGACCCGACCAAAGTGATTCTCCGTGACCGCTTCACCCAGCTCATCGTATTGGCTTGGGGACTGTCGTTCCTGTTTATCATATACTTGTCATGAAGCAAAAGGTGTGCGCATTCGATTTCGACGGGACTCTCACCACGCGCGACACGCTGATTGAGTTCATCAGATATGCTAGGGGGAATGCCCGATTTTTGTGGGGATTCATGCTCTTCTCGCCTCTGCTGGTGCTGATGAAATTGCATCTGTATCCCAATTACAAAGCCAAGAAAAAGGTGTTTTCTTATTTCTTCAAAGGTGAGAAAATTGCTGATTTTAATGATATCTGTGGACATTTTGCCGATGATAAGCGCGATTTGTTGCGGCAAAAGGGAAAGGCGGAGATAGCGAAGGCACTGAAGGATAATGCCAAAGTGCTGATTGTGAGTGCAAGCATTGATAATTGGGTGATGCCATTTTTCAATATGGATGCCAGTCATATTGATGCCAATATACTGGTGTTAGGAACTAAAATCGAAGTTGTAGATGGGAAAATCACGGGCCGTTTCCTGACTCCCAATTGTTATGGACAGGAGAAGGTGAACAGAATCAAAGAGGTGATGCCCGAAAGAGATAGTTATGAATTAATCGCGTTCGGCGACAGCCGGGGTGACAAAGAAATGTTGGAATATGCAGATCAGGGATATTACAAACCGTTTAGATGAAAACCGCAAACGACAACTGGGCGAAATCGTCAGGTTTGCAATTGTGGGCGTCCTAGCTACACTGTTGCAATATCTGATTTATTGGATACTCATCCAGTTTATCGGTGATGACGTGTCGAAGGCGAAATCGCAATTCTATTCGTCAGCAGCAATGACCGTGGGATATGTGATCAGTTTCATATTCAACTTCATTGCGTCCACCCGTTTCACCTTCCGAGTGAAGGCGAACGTCAAGCGCGGTGCGGGTTTCGCATTCTCGCATGTGGTGAATTATCTGTTGCAGATGGTTACCTTGAATTTCTTCCTGTGGCTGGGATTGAGCAAGCAGATTGCACCTATTCCGATGTTCTGCATCTGTGTGCCCGTGAATTTTATATTGGTCAGATTTTTTCTTAAACGATAAAATATGAAAAAGGTGTTTGGAATATTTCGCATACGCAAAGACGAACGATGGATGTCGCTGGTGATGCTTGTCTTATTGGTTTCGCTCAATGCCCTGGTGATACTCAAGTATTATGGTAAGTTCTCCGTCTTCAATAAGGATTATTTTCGTTTGTTTGTAAAAACATTCCACATTTCCGGTTATGATCCTGTTACTTATTGCGTGGTCTCCCATTGGGATGCCACGTACAACATCTATCGTCATCCGCTGCTCGCCTTTTTCATGTATATACCTTATCAGATTAATCATGCTTTGATGAGTGCCACGGGTATCAACTGTGTGCAGTTCGTGGTGGCGGTGATATTGATATTTTGTGCGTTATATTCGTTCATCTTTCTTTACAGAATATTCAAAGAGGTGATAGAATTGCAGCGTATCGATGCCATTCTGCTGTCTTTCTTTACATTTTCTTTTGCATACGTGTTGGTAGCATCCATCGTTCCCGACCATTTCGTGATGTCGATGTTCATGCTTATTCTGACTCTCTATGTCTGTGGAAAGAAGATGAAGAAGAACAAACCGTTGACCAAATGGCAGACCATCCTGTTTTTCATCATCACGGCAGGCATATCGCTGAACAACGGAGTCAAGATATTTATAGCCAATCTGTTTACCAATGGCAAACGCTTCTTTCGTCCGCTCAATCTGATACTCGCCATCATCCTGCCGTCGGTATTGATATGGATGTTTGCCCGCTATGAATATTCTGTTTTCCAATATCCCAAATGGCATGCAAGGCAGGTGGCAAGGGCGAAATTCGTGAAGAGGGAAAAGGCGAAGACCCTTCAACTATATAAGGATACCGCCAGCACCACCGATTCTGCCACGATTGCTGCCGGAGTGAAGAGGATATTGACTGCAAAGGCTATAGATGCTTATCAAAAGCAGCAGCGAGATCCCAATATCGCACATCAGGGCAAACCCATCAAGAAGGGCGAATTTTGGAACTGGACAGATGTCTCCACCTCTCGTGCAGAGACTTTCGTGGAAAATCTCTTCGGCGAATCTATTGTGCTTCATCAGGATTATCTGTTGAGCGATACGCTCACAGGCCGACCTGTCATCGTGCATTATAAGTGGCTAATCAATTATGTGATAGAAGGCATCATCGTGTTGCTGTTTGTGATGGGGCTGTGGTGCGGACGCCGCAGTAGGTATATGTGGTTGGCGGCGTCGTTTATGGCATTCGACATGTTGTTGCACATGGTCATCGGCTTCGGTATCAATGAGATTTACATCATGAGTCCGCACTGGGCTTTTGTCATTACAATCGTCATGGCATACCTGTTTAAACGACTTGGGAAAGGCGGACTTAAAGCACTGAGAATAACTACGGGGTGCTTGCTCGCTTATCTATACATATACAACATTACGCTAATCGTACAATATCTAATCTGAAATGAACGTTTTTAAACTCAATAAAGAAGAGAGGTGGATTGCTTTAGTTGGACTTTTGGTACTCGTATCGTTGAATTGGATGCAGATACATCAGTATCCTTCAATGTATACGCAGGGAGGAAACTTGGGCTTTTGGTCGGTATTCGCTAAAAACTATCGGATGTCAGGGTACGACTGCTGGTCTTATATTACGATATCCAATTTGCGCATTTATTATGAAACGGCCAGGCATCCGCTTTATTTTTCCTTGTTATATCCAATGTATTGGTTGAATCATTGGCTGATGTATCAGACTGGAACCAATTTCGCTATATATTTTATGGCGGTTATACTCACCATCTGTTCTGTTTACACGTTTGTCTTCCTTTATAGAGTGCTGAGAAGCGTGATGGGGATTGCTTTAGTTGATGCAGTCATACTTGTTACCATGTTTTTCGGTTTTGCTCATGTGATGGTGCCAATGATCGTGCCAGACCATTTCGCCATATCTATGTTTTTGCTCACGATGACCTTGGCTATCGTTGGAACGAAAATCAAGAAGGGCACTCAAATGGGGACGTGGCAGACCTCATTGCTGTTGTTCCTCACGAGTGGTATCACATTGACCAATGGCGCAAAAACCATTTTGGCGGCACTCTTCGCAAATGGGAAGAAGGTCTTGTCTGTAAAATTCATCTCATTGTCGGTATTGCTTCCTCTGATTTTGTTGGCTGGCATTTATTGGTATCAATACAACGAATTTGAGGTTCCCCAGAAACAGGCCGCACGTAAAATTGAGCGGAATATGAAAACCAATAAGGATGCTGCCACACACAAGAAGTTTATTGATTCCCGGAATAAATGGTTGAGGGAACACACCGGTAAGCCTATGAGCCAGGCTCCTCTGCTGAAGATGACCGATGTTACAACACCTAGGACAGAAACCGTTGTGGAAAACTTTTTCGGCGAATCCATACAGCTGCATCAGGGACACCTGTTGGAGGATGTGTCGTTCACCAGACCGGTATTCGTGAAATATCAGCATGCTTTCAATTATGTGGTAGAAGCGCTTTTCGTATTGCTCCTTTTCATAGGACTTCTGGTCGGTCGCAGGTCTAAATTCCTATGTATGTGTATGTCGTGGTTCGCTGTAGACATCGTTTTACATCTCGTGTTGGGCTTTGGCATCAATGAAGTTTATATCATGGCAGCCGATTGGATATTCATTATTCCGATTGCCTTTGCCGCATTGATGACAAACTTACGGGATCAACCACGGCTCATCATGAGGATAGTCAATGTGTGCTTGGCTCTATATCTGTTGGTATGGAACGGTTCGCTACTCGTGGGACATCTTCTGATGCCTTTCGATGATATTGTGAAATTCTGAATTCTATTATAGATTTCCCTTTATGCTTTGCGGTGAAATAGGAAATTGAGGCATTCGTCGAGCATCTTGACATGTGCCAATTTCATCGTGATGAAATAAAGGATGGCTGCCAAAATGATTTTTATGGTGAGACGTAATACTATGTTGTCCACATAAGATGCGATAAAGAATGTCACAGCCATGACCGCAAAGGCCGCAAGACAGAACGGTGCCACATCCATGATGATGTCCCTATGATGGATGCCGATGATGCGTTTGGCGCAATATTGCCAAACGCCAATCCATAAAATGTTGAGCAGTGAATAAGCTCCGACCATCACTTCGATGCCGAATCTGCCCATAACCAAAATTGTAATGATGGAACCTGCAATCAGTCCGATGTTACACCACATGTAGATATCAGAGCGCCCCTTGCTGATGATGAGATTCTGATAAATGGCATGGAGTGGGAGAAAGGCTCCGCTGATGCACAGTATCTGTAACAGGGCGATGCTGTCAATCCATTTTTTTCCAATGGCGATAATGATGAATTCCTGTGAGATGATGGCAAGGCCGAACATGACGGGGAAGGCAAGGAATGCTGTAAAGCGTATCATCTTGCGGAACACGTTGATGAGCCGGTCGTTGTCTTCACCAACCGATGTGAAAACAGGCTGTGCCACTTGTGCCACAGTGCCCGAAACGAGCGTGTGTGCCGTAGTGTTCCATTTGCTGGCCTGGCTGAAATTTCCAACTGTTCCAGCTGAGAACAGACGACCGAAGATAAACGTCAGGATGTTGTTGCTGATGGTATTCACAATGGATGAGAACATGATTTTGCAACTGAATCCGAACATTCGTTTCACCGGTGAAAAATCAATGTGCAGCGACGGGCGCCATGGTATCAATAGGAATTTGCCAAAACTTGTTATCAGTGTATAGGTGATTTGCTGCCAAACCAGACTCCAATAAGCATTTCCGTTGAGTGCCATCGTGATACCCACTACACCCATCACGATATTAGCGGTGATTCGGATGTAGGTGGTCTCCTTCACTTTCAGATTTTTGAAGAGATATGCCTGTGGCACGATGCCTATGGCGGAGATGGGAATGGTGAGAAAAGCTACCTTTGATAGTTCGATGAGCTTAGGCTGATGGAAAAACATAGCTATCAGTGGAGCACAGAGAAAGAGCAAAGCATACAGCGACAGTCCCATCAACAGAGAAAACCAGAATACAGAGTTGTAATCATTGTCTTCGGGTTTGTCCAGATTGACGAGCGCCGATGTGAAGCCACTTTCCTGAAGAGCTCCTGCTATGGCTGTGAACATGGCAAGCATACCCACGAGACCATAGTCGGCAGTAGACAGCAACCTGGCTAGCACGATACCGATGACAACGGTCAGTATCTGCGTGCTCCCGTTGCTCATCACTCCCCAAAATAGCCCTGAAGCGGTTTTTTCTTTAAGCGTTTTCATCGTGAATGGTTATCTCTTAAAGACATTTATCGAGATTAGAATTGCAAAAATAACAATTAATAGTGGATAATCAAAGAAAAAGCATTATTTTTGCAAATAAAATCTGAATGAAGGTATATTATTATCATACTGTGGATGTGGATAGCATCTATCGCCAATGGCAGGATGGCACTTTCCCTGGGCATTTCCTTTATGGGGCTACCCATCTGCCGCATTACGGCATGGAAGTGGTGTTCCACCAGCCTATCCGACAATGCAAGCGGTGGAAACTGTCTCTGCACACAGCATGGAAAATACTTACCTGTCGTGAACATTTCGATATCATATATGCGTCTACGTTCCGTGGACTGGAGTTGATTATATTCCTGAGAGCCATCGGATTGTT
>ENA-UOYA01002658-UOYA01002658.1-activated-sludge-metagenome-genome-assembly--contig:-NODE-2658-length-17020-cov-43.854229_pt1 | contig 17020 bp, 14 predicted proteins | sample MGYA00238163_ERZ764804 | MGnify/ENA primary metagenome ERZ764804 (study PRJEB28919, sample SAMN05720223) | activated sludge metagenome | isolation source: Anaerobic digester | place: Hong Kong... | reverse complement strand
ATTCGGCAAACTCTTCAGCTATTATGTCCATAGCACCAGATAAAGCTTCCTGTTCGTTATTGACACCTTTTTCAGGATTAATAAAGTTGATGGCCTGAAGTTCGGGATTTTTAGATTTTTTTAAAATATCAGCCAATGGTGCAAGACCTTTTTCTATAGCTTTTGCAGCTCGTGTTTTCTTTTTTGGTTTATAAGGAAGATAAAGTTCTTCCACTTCTGATATCTTATTTGATTCAAGTATTTTTGCTTCAAGTTCTTTAGTGAGCTTCCCCTGGCTTAGGATAGAGGATAATACTTCTTTTTTTCGATCATATAGATTGCGATCGTAAGTTATCATCTTTTCTATCTGCCTTATCTGGACTTCATCAAGGCTACCGGTCATCTCCTTTCTGTATCTTGCAATAAAAGGGACTGTATTTTCATCATCTAATAGTTTAACTGTATTTGAAACCTGTTCTCGTCTTATATTTAACCTTTCAGCAATAACTGCGGCATAGTCAGGTTCTAAAAGATCGTATTGAAGGTCAGAGACCTCTTCATCTTTATCTGTATCTGATTTTTTCCTAGATTTTGTCTTAATTTCATTGTTTTGAGCATCTTTAACCTTTTTTTCTTTTTTATCTTTTTCATGCGACACAACAGTTTCTCTATTTTGATCTTCCAACTTATCTGTTTTTTTATTTTTACTTTGCAACCTAGCAGTTTCTTTATTTTCTATTTGTAAGTCATCTGGAGTTTTATTTTCATTAGTCAAAGAATCAATATTTTCATCAGATAATGCATGTTTTTTGATCTTAATAACAAATTTTTTCTTTTCACTCATCTTAAGAACCTCTTAAAATTGTTTCAATATCATTTTTTCAATAAGGGTTATCAGGAAAATTAGTACTTTATCCTGGATTTTATATTTTCGATCGCATTGATAAAGCTATTTTCCCCGGATTTGAAACTTTTGAACTTTTAACATTGAACTGTTATAAATGTACTTTTTTTAAATAATCACAACAAATATGTATTGTCAAGAAAGATTAATTTGAAACAATATTGTTTTATGCCTCTAGCTTATTTTTATTTTTGTGGTGCTTAATTAGCTTAATTATAAAGTAAACCAGGAAAACTAAAAATACAAATACTAGCAAACTAACTATAAGTAAAATCCATGCAATTTCATGCAACCCCAGGGATACATGAAAATCCATTGGTATATATTTAATGAGTGATTCATCAGCGATGCCAGTATCATAAAAGCTTGTTAGTAGTAGTTTAATAGCTTCTGGTTGTACACTCCATAGATCTCCACAATGACCCATCTCAGCAAGAATTACCTGTTTACCATTACAAAGTTCTGGTAGGAGTTTTTTTGTTGCATTTTCTGCTGGAGTAGAAAAATCTACACTACCGCTTATAAGAAGAGTATTAACATTTGATTTTTGAATTTTGCGAAATTCTTCAGGTATTTTTTTAATTGTAAGTTTTGAAAATTGAGCAGATCCCCAGAGTAATTTGGATTCAGCCGCTCCAAGAATAGCATTTGGAGGTTCCATTTCAGAAAAATAATCTCTATCAGGATCAAAATCAGCACTAATAGCCTTAAGAGCTAAATCTCCCCAAATTGAAGATGAGGGAATAAACAGATTATATGCAAAAGACATAAGAGCCAGTCCAGCAGGATTACCTTTTTCTGCAGCTATTAAAGTATCAAAAGCCATAGCAGCAGTTTTGCGGCCAAAAAGCAAACCAAATATAACTATTCTAACTTTGCCATTATTAATTGGGAAAATTAACCAATGCGAAGGCATATTATAAGCAATATTATGAACTGTTTTTGTGAGATCTGGAGAAAGCTTTAAACATTCTGGATCTTTAGCCCATAATCTGGCATAGTATTGTATCTGACTATCTATAATATCTGGTTCCCATACAAAGCATCCAGGAGGATTAACTCCAATCATTACCGAGCGAAATATTGACTCAGGATGCATAATTGCATATATCTGCGCAATTCTTGTGCCGTAACTTTCACTGAGTAAATCGATATTATCGTATTTTAAAGCTTTACGGGCAGCTTCAATATCCATTATCACATGTAGCATTGTGTAACAGTTAATATCAACACCTTTATCCTGTAATCTTTTAAGCGAATTTTGGAATGCAATACTTATATTTTTCACTGATTGCTCGCTTAATACATCATTTTTTACACCTTTAAGAGCTTTTTTAACTTCTGGCAGGTCAAATATCATAGATCCATCTGCTCCACGATAACCTACCATCACTATATCATGACTTGTAAGTAAATATTGTGGAGGTTTAAAATACATATTACTGAATCCCGGACCACCTCCAAGGTAAAATATAGGTTCAGCATGTTCAGAACTAATAGAGTGAATAATCAAGATAGGCAGAGAAATAAGTTTTGTGTTGTTATTATTCCAATTTTCAGGGACTATTATTGAACCTTTTTCCGCATTATAACTTTGTTTGTCAATCTTATATTTAAATGATTTAAGATTTAGATCACCAGCTTTTGCACCTTCTGGCACAATAGTTTTAAATTCATTTGATTTACAAGATAGAAGAAGAAAACCAATCATAATGAAAATAATTATAATTTCAAATTTTTTCCATAATGACATATCATTAACTCCCTTTCAAATTAATATTTCAGCATTTTATAGACTTCTTTAAAAGAAAATATCTAGCTTATCATAATGAGCTAAATGTTTTTCATAAAAAAGGATATCATCAATTTAATATTTAAATAATTATTTATATCTTTTTTTGAAAAATCAAGTGTAAAAGAAACTTGACAAATTTGTTAACTTGATTAATTTGATTTTATTAAATAATACAAAGATGCAAAATAGGCTCTTCGCTAAAAAAAAGCGAAGAGCGAAAAAATTTAAGGAGTTCTATTAATGGTCAAACTTCGTCTCAAGAAAGTTGGTAGAAGAAATCAGATATATTTTAGACTTGTTGCAGTTGATGAAAGATTCCCTCGTGATGGAAGATTTATTGAGGAACTTGGTTCTTATAATCCTCATGAAACTAATGTAGAAAAGAAATTTCAGTTCAAAGGTGAACCTAATCAAGAAGCTGTCGAACAAACAAAACAAAAGATTATTCAATGGTTTAAAAATGGTGCTCAACCATCTCCTACAGTATATAAGCTTCTTGCTAAAAAAGGGCTTGTATTAAAAGAAGAACTTCGTAAAAGTTAGATTTTTTGCTTTTTTGATTCATATAGGTTTTATAACTGTTCTTATTACCCACCAGATAATCAATATAAAGTGTTATGCAGTTTTATGTTGGGGGTATATTTTCTTTACCAGGTTAAGTTACTCAAAAAATAATTAATATTTAAGTGGAAGGAATGAAAGAAAAAGAATTTGTTGAATATATTGCAAAATCTCTCGCTGATTATCCTGAAGATGTCGTTGTTACTCTTATAGAAGGTGAAAAAACCACATTGCTGGAGCTTAAGATGAATCCTAAAGATATTGGTAAGATTATCGGCAAAAATGGTTCAATCATTAAATCTATAAGATTTTTACTTGGCAATGTCCATAGCAAAAGTGGTAGACGAATAGCCCTCGAGATCAAAGAATAAGACATGATTTTTATTTTCTTATTTTAACTATATCTATTTATACTCCTCTTGATATCAGACTACAAAATAGTCTTATTAAATATATTTATCAGCAGGAGTATTTTTGCATTCTCTTCTCACACAGGTTTAGCTTATATTTTAAAAAATATATACTTTGATCTAAGTATAAAATCATACAAACCTATCCTTTGATTTGTATATTAAATTTTATGATCAGGTTTTTAGAGCAATTAATTTGATGAGATAAAAAGAAGAATTATTTACTGTGAAATTATCGAAATTTTTAGATATTTAGATATTTTAGATTATAAATATTGGTCTTTTATCTTAATAGATAGTTTTAAAAATCATTATTACAGGATTTATCCGTGTCAAATAGCTGTATAGTGGCAAAAATTACAAGAGTATTTGGTTTGAAAGGAGCTGTTGCAATTCAAACGATCTCATCAATCGAAAAGAGAATAGAATCGGCAGAATATTTCTATCTTGATGAAAATTTGACTGAAAAAATTTATGTTGAAAATATTATTGGTGACAAAAATAATATAAGAATTCATTTTAAAGGCTATGATAGCATAGAAAAAAGCAAAGCTCTAATAGGAAGAACTTTATATTTAGAACGCGAAGGGTCTTTATCTATTCCCGGATTATCGGATTTTGATCTTTTCTATTATGAAATATTTGATTATGAAATTGAATATTTACCTTTCAGATTTTGTAAGGTAAGTGAAATATTTGAAAATGGTTCTGGTTTAGTGTATCTATCTTTAATTATTGAAAACAAGGAATATCTTGTTCCTTTTTCTAAAGATTTTATCGAAAAAATTGATAAAAAAGAAAAAAAAATAGTTTTAAAACGATTTGAGGTTATTGAACCAAACAATCTAAAACTTTAAAATATAAGGCCGAAATATTTATGAAGATTAATGTTATAACACTAATTCCTGAACTATATGATACTTATTTCAATTTTTCAGTTTTTTACAATGCTATTAAAAATGGTGTTTTTTCTTATGAACTTAAAAATTTAAGAGATTTCGGCCTTGGTGTACATAAAAAGGTGGATGATTACCCTTATGGTGGAGGAAAAGGGATGATACTTAGAGTTGAACCACTTGTGAATTGCCTCAACTCATTTAAAGAAAAGGGAAGAGTAATGTTTTTTTCACCAGGAGGAAGAAAACTGGATATTTCAATAATAAAAGAATATTCAAAACTATCCACAATCACGATTGTTAATGGAAGATATGAAGGAGTTGATGAAAGATTTATCGAAAACTATGTTGATGATGTTATAAGTATAGGTGATTTTATCTTAACAGGTGGTGATCCCGCCGCTTTAACCTTTATAGATGCTTTACTTCGACATGTCCCTGGGTTTCTTGATGAGGAAGCTTTGCTTGTAGAGTCTTTTGAGGAAAATCTTCTTGAGTATCCTCAATATACCAGACCAGAAATTTTTGAAGGTTTGAAAGTTCCAGAAATACTTCTATCTGGTAATCATAAACAGATAAAAAAGTGGAGAGATCAAAAAAGAATTGAGTTTACTTTGAAACATCGCCCTGACCTTATAAATAAATAGATAAAAAAATTAACTTGAAAAATAGATTTTAATTTTGATTTTATAAACTGAGATAAAAGCAAAGAATTTTCTTGCAAATAATTATTGTTTTGTTATTTTTATTAATGTGCTCATTTGAAAATACTATTACTTCATAACCTTGATTTTATATATAGTTAAGTTTTTAAATTGGACTTAACACAACGGAGTGTTGGTAAATAAGGAAAAAATATAACTTTTTTCCTGGATTTTTGATTTTTAACTGTTGTATAAGGCAAATAGTGATAAATTATCATTTCGGAGGAGATATATGAATCTTTTAGAAAAAATCAATAATGAAATGACAGATAAACCTATTCCAGCTTTTAGAGTTGGTGATACTGTTAAAGTTCACTATAAAGTTGTTGAAGGTGGTAAGGAACGTATTCAGCCTTACGAAGGTATCATCATATCTAAAAAAGGTGCTGGTATTTCGAAAAATATTACAATTCGAAAGATTTCTTATGGCGTTGGTGTTGAGAGAGTTTTCCCTGTTTATTCACCGAGGATAGATAAGATAGAGATAGTTAAAAGAGGGAAGGTTAGACGAGCAAAGTTATTTTATCTCAGAGAAAGAAGAGGTAAAGCTGCAAGAGTAAAAGAGAGAGAAACAAGATAAATATTTTATTTTTTATTAAGATACCCTGGTAATATTTTACCGGGGTATTTTTTTTAGAAATTTTAAAATTATATCTTTAAAACAGTTAGCTAATTAATTGATTTGTTTCTATTTTGTATTATCTATTATATGATGAGATTAAATCAATATATAGATGCTTTTATCCATGAAAATCCTGAACTTACAGACCGTAACAAACAAAACTTCGAAGTTGGTAAAATATACAGGGCGGTTATCGTAGAAAAAAATAAATCATTTTTTATCTTAAAGTTAAACGATACTCTTTTTAAAACTAATCCTTTTGAATCCAATCAAGATATAATCTTTCTGAAACTGCTTGATTATTCTGGCAAATTTAGATTTCAGCTTATAAAAGATAATTTTATAATATTTGAAGAAAAAAAAGAAAATTTCGATAATTTGTTATCTTTTATAAGAAACAATTTGCAAACCGAAATATATAATAAGCTGATAGAAAATAAAGTTGATATTTCAAAACTAGATAAAAGATATGAAAAAAATCAAACAAATGACATAAAAGAACTCGCTAATATTTTTGCAAAAAATTCAATAATTTCTGGAGATAATCTCTATTTTCTCGTTCAATTTGATAAAGATAAATATTTTCACTGTCAAATTGAGAACCAGCATGATGAAACCTTTTTATTTGTATTGAATATAAGTCTTGATGGTGCTAAATCTTTGTCTATAAAAGGTTATTATAGAAAAAAAAATAAAACTGCGAATATAAATTTTATAACAAATTCAAAAGAATTCTATGATAAAATTGAAGATTCAAATGAAGTATTGTCTAAAATTCTGGATAATATAATATGGAAATGTACAAGAAAATTTAATTTATAAGATAAATTTAAATTGTAAGCTAAATTTTATATTTTGAGTTTTGACAGCAGTACTACCTTGAATTGTGAAAAGATAATTATTGCCTGGATAAAAAAAGAGAAGTACAATGGGAAATGGCTGGAGTATTAAATTATTCTTGATTAATTTGATAAATAAGTTTATAATATATCAAGGTTAAAATGTAATGCAAAGTAATCATTCATTTTTATTATATATAGCTAGATAACTTATGTATGAGTATCCAAATGTTAAATGTTTTTGTTAACTTTCAACTTGAAACTTTATATTGTAATAAAAACACAATATTATTCTAAGATACATAATCAGGAAAATCTAATAAGAAAATGAGTAAGTTTAATAATAAATTTAGCAAAGAAACAAAAAAAGATTTTAAGACAGAAAAAAAAGCTGTTGCACTTTCTTATAGTGAAGAACAGGTGGCTCCAAAGTTGGTTTCCAAAGGAGAAGGATTTCTGGCAGAAAAAATCTCTACTATTGCTGAAGAAAATAATATACCTATAGTTCATGATGACGAACTTGCAAATACTTTATACAAACTTGAAATATATGAAACCATACCCGAAGAACTATTTGAAATAGTTGCTGCGGTCTATACTTATATTATGCTTAAAAGAGAAAAACATTAAAATAAATTGCTTCATAATTCTTTGCAAATTTTAAAAAAGAAGTATGGCTATTGCCTTTCATAAAGAAAAAAAAGGTATAGTTATAGCCTTTTATAAAAAAAAGAATCCTTTTTATAGATGAAATGTGAAAATAATTTGGGGGAAAAATTACAATATTTGATCCTGAAAAAAGAAAATTCATTATTAATAGTTAAAGAGCTTGCCTGTTATGGTGAATAATGAAAAAAGGAAATTTTATGAGAAAGAAGATCAAAGTTGATGATATTAAAATAGGTATGCAATTTTCAAGTCCAGTTTATTTTGATAAGACAAAGGTAGTTATACCAGCTTTTACAACTGTTAAGCTTTCAGATATAGAGAGATTGAAAAGGTGGAGGATTTCTGAAGTTGAGATTGAAGATGATGAAGTTACTAAAGATATACCCTCTTCAAAACCGGTCATAGAAGATACCTCTTCAACTTCTGAAAGTTCAAATCCATCTGTTGATAAGAGGAAAGCAATGGCTGATAGGTTAAAAAAATATAAACAGGATATAAAAAAGATAGATACAAAACTTGAAAATATGCCTAAACCTTCTGAATCAAGCAATCTTTCTATAATTACTCAATATACCTCTATTCTATCAAAGATCAAAAGCATACTTCAAAATATTAAAACTGATACTATTGCTTCGAAAAATGATATTTATGATGTTGTCGCTGAAATAATAGATTTGACCATAAATAAAAAAACAGAGATTCTTTCGATATTGAGTCATTTTGAGGATCCAGCATATGATTATCTTGTTGTTCACTCTGCTAATGTTGCAATATACTCAGCTTTTATAGGTTATGGCATGAATCTAAATCAATTTAAACTAAATCAGTTAACCATAGCAGCTTTACTTCACGATGTTGGGATGGTTAAAGTTCCTGAAAGCATATTGAATACAACAGGTAAATTATCACCTCAAGAGTTTATGTTAGTTCAAAGGCATACTTTTGAAGGTTACAGGATACTTCTCTCAAGGCAACTTTTTCCAGAAGAGATCTGCCAGGTTGCTCTTCAACATCATGAAAGATTCAATGGTTCAGGATATCCATCACACAGACATGGGGATCAGATATCAATTTTTAGCAGAATAGTCGCTGTTGCTGATTCATATGATGCTATGACAGAACCTCATACATACAGAGAAAAATTTCACGGTCATAAGGCAATAAAAGATGTGTTGCAGGCTTCAAAGAATCTATATGATCCTGAAGTTTCAAAAACTTTTCTCTCTATAATGAGTATTTATCCTATAGGATCTCTCGTTCAGCTTAATAATGGAGCTATAGCCATAGTTTTTCAAGCAAATATTAACTTTCCTTTACGACCAACAATAAGGATCCTTTTTGATGAATTTGGGGATAAGGTTATTGAAAAAAGTATAATAGAGCTTGAAAAATCACCAAATTTATTTATTACCTCAGTTATCGACCCAAAAGATGTGAATTTTACCCTTGAAGAGCTTATGTAAAATTTGGAAATAAATTATCTAAATTTTGCTTGAAAAATTAATGATTTTAGTGTTTTCTATCTAAAACGATACACCTTTGAGATAATTGATATATTTATATGCATAAGATTTACAATATTTTTAAAGAAAAATTCGAGAAATTACAGTTACTTCAAGAACTTCTTTCAAACAAGATCAAAACTTTAACTTATGTAAAATCCGAAATAAACTCCTTTTTCAGTCAGATAGTCTACCTTGGTGAAAATACAGAAAGTGGTATTCTTGCCATAGTTGCTGATGATGAAGTTATAGATAAAATCTATTCATATTTAAAAAGTGAATTTAGTTCTTTGAAAAGAGATGTTACCATCTTTCCATCTTATAATCTTTTCTTTTATGAATGTAATAAAACCGATAGAGAAGAATCTTTTTTCCGGGTAGAAGCGCTGAATAACCTTTATTTTAAAAATGGTCTTGTTCTGACTACTCCTCTTGCACTTCTTTTTCCGACAATTTCGATAGAGAATCTTGCAGAAATGAAGATTATACTTCATAAAGATGACAACTATGATATCGACGATTTTATTAGTTGCATTATAAAACTTGGTTTTACACGGGTTGAACATGTCTATGACTTTGGTACATTTGCTTTTAGAGGAGAAGTTATAGATATTTTTCTCCACCCGACAGCACAACCTGTCAGGATAATTTTTGATGGTGATAGAGTTGAAAAGATTCGAAGGTTTGAGATAGATACATCAAGGATAATTGAAGAACTTCCTTCGATAGAAATACTCCCCATAAGCGAATTTTTCATAACAGAAAATCCAAAAAATCAATTTATCGATGAGATATACAGTCAAAATAGTCTCGATAGTGATGCTGCAAATTACGCTCAGGATCTACAAAATAACGAGTTATATTCAATACTCTGGAGTTTTTCGAAATTATCAACAGAAAAAAAGTACCTTTTAAACTATGTTAAATATACTGATTTTGTCTGCACATTTGATTATCAAGAAGTTGAAAATATTTTTGAGCTTGAATTCAACAATAGCTTAAAAGCATTCAAGAATCTTGACTTAAAGGGTCTTAGCGCTCCTTCTGAATTTTTAATAACGAAAGAAGATTTTAAAAGATTTACGAGGGATCTTAAAAATATTTATTTTATGACCTCAGCTAACAGCAAAATAAAAGATAATGTTTACTGTATGAATATTTCTGCAGTAGAGCCATTTAAAAATAGATTTGAAGATTTTCGTCAAATTTTTGAGCAAAGAATAAACGATGGCTCACATCTTTTCTTTGTTACTTCCGATGAAGAGCAAATAAGAAGGTTATCAATACTTTTTAATAAGCTAAAGTTTTCTAAAATCTACGATAATATTTTGAAGGGTTTTTATGATGAATTAACAGATACCTATTATTATACACCAGATGAGCTTATTGAATACAGAGTTCATTCGAAATCTTCAGGATCTTTTCAAACTGAATTTATCGAATCAACTCTTGATATAAAACCTGGCGAATATGTTGTTCATATTCATCATGGTATAGGCATATATGAAGGATTGAAAAGACTAAATATTCTTAATGAAGAGAAGGATTATATTCAAATAAGATACAAAAACTCCGAACATATATATCTTCCAATAGAAAATATTGGCCTCATACAAAAATATATAAGTTTTGGTTCTGCCAGACCCACTTTGGATAGCATTTCTAACAGGAGCTGGAAGAAAACTTTAGCAAGGACAAGGGAAGATATACTTGTATACGCACAGCAGCTTCTTGAACTTTATGAAATGCGAAAATCATTGAAGGGTATAGAATTTAAAAAATTTGACGATATGGAGAAAGCTTTTGCAGATAGTTTTGAATATAAGGAAACTTACGACCAGCAAAAAGCCATAGATGAAGTTTTGCTCGATATGACTCAGCCATACCCTATGGATAGGCTTATATGTGGTGATGTGGGATTTGGGAAAACTGAAGTGGCTATGAGAGCAGCATACAGGGCCGTATTAAATGGATATCAGGTAGCTTTGATATGTCCAACTACAATTTTGGCAGATCAACATTATGAAACATTTTCAAAGAGAATGAAGCAATTTGGAGTTACTGTTGGAATTTTATCAAGACTCATTCCTGCAAGCACGCAGGATAGATACATCCGTATGGCTTTAAATGGGGAGCTTGATATTTTGATAGGTACTCATAGGTTGCTATCGAAAGAGGTTAATTTTAAAAAGCTTGGGCTTTTGATAATCGACGAAGAGCATAAATTTGGTGTTGAGCACAAGGATAAGTTTATAAAACTTAAAAAAGATATAGATCTGCTTTCACTTTCGGCAACTCCTATACCAAGAACTTTGCATATGGCTCTTTCAAGAATAAGACCTCTTTCAATAATAAATACTGCACCAGAGGAGAGAGTCCCGGTAGAAGTATTTGTAGAACCTATGAGTGATGAGATAATTAAGCGTGCAATAAACTTTGAGATTCAACGAGGTGGAAAAGTTTTTTATGTTCATAATAGAGTAAGAACGATAGTAAATGTTGTTATGCATCTTAAAAAGATATTTAAAGATGACCTGCAGATAACTTATGCACATGGTCAGATGTCTGAACATGAACTTGAATCTAATGTTAACAGTTTTATAAATGGAGAAAAAAAAATTCTTGTTTCTACTTCGATAATAGAATCAGGTATTGATATCCCGGATGTCAATACAATAATAATAGACAATGCACATCTTTTTGGACTTTCCAATCTTTATCAATTAAAGGGAAGAGTGGGAAGAAGATCCAGAAAAGCCTATGCTTACCTTCTATATCCAGAGGAATATTTTCTTTCTGAGATCGCTTTAAAAAGGTTACAGGTAATCGCAGATTACTGTGAACTTGGTAGCGGATATAAGGTTGCTCTTAAAGATCTTGAACTTCGAGGTGCTGGCAATATTCTTGGAAAAGAACAATCAGGTTTTATAAGCCTTGTAGGTTATCATCTGTATGAAAGACTACTTGATGAAGCTATTAACAAACTTCAAAAAAAGGAAAAGAAGTTTAAATCAAATTCTGAAGTTGAGCTGCAGATAAAAACTGGAATACCGGATTTTTTGGGTTTATCAAAAAAGGAGAAAATAGCATTTTATGAGGAACTGCTTGGTTGTGAAGATGAAAAGGATCTGGCATCTTTGAAGATGAAGAATTTTAACATATTAGAAAATGCTCCGGTTGAACTTACTAACCTTCTAACCATAACAAATATAAGGATACTCTGTCAGAAGAGAAATATCATTCGTATTCTTGAGTCAAAAGAATATATAAGTGTGATTTTTGAGAATGCAAATATAAATATAGACAAACTTATGAAATACCTTGAGCAAAAGATGGTTTTTGTTGATCAGAGAATATCAGATAAGATAGAGATAGTGAATAACTTTGATACACTGGAAAAGAAAATAAATTTTCTTATTGGATTTATTCAAGAAATATTTGAAATAGTTCAATAGATAAAATTTATAGAAAAGCTATTACATTATATGAAATTCTTTACTTACATAGTTTTTTTCAAAATAATCATCAATGTATTCTTTTAATTTCTGAATCTGAAAAGGTTTTTTTATAAAGGCATTTGCTCCCATCTCCTTACATTTGTTAATAATAGAATCTTCAACCATAGCTGATATTATAAAGATGGGTTTATTCTTTGTGAATTGATCGGTTCTTAGAAGTTTTAGTACATCGAGTCCGTTAAGTCCCTGCATCATAATATCAAGCAAGATAAGATCAGGGTTATTATTCAAAAGAGAGTAAAGCCCTTTTCTCCCACTAGAACATGTATATACTTTATATTTTGTATCAAATGCATACTTTAATAAACTCAATAAATCTTCACTATCATCAATTATAAGTATACTTTTCATCTTTCCTCCATATGGCATTATATAGAATTTTTATTTTAAAACAACAAAGAATTTTTATAAAAATAATTCCTAATTATCATAGAGCTTGTCTTAAAAATTTCAATAATTAATTTATATTTTTTTTATAATTCTTTGAAAATAAAAATTTCTTAAAACTATAAAATTGTTTTCCTATGGCTTAAGATTATTTTTTTATAAAATCTTACAAAATAGTTATTCTAGTTAGTTGGATATTTGCTTTTAAGATCATAAGTAAGATTTAAAGATACAAAAGTCTAAAGTCCGGTAAAAGGTTATAATAAAAATCTAAAATAAAAATTTTTTTCTCAAAAAAAAATATAATTAAAAATTATGAAATTGGCTTTATTTTGATTTGTATATTAAAATAGTTTTAAATAAAAAATTTATGGGGAAAATAATGAAGTATGCAATACATATAACTCATGAGGCAGTTCAAAAAATTGGTGGAATCGGAGCTGTCATCTCAGGCGCATGTACAGCGGATAACTACAAAAGTTTTTACGATAGAACACTTTTATATGGTCCAGCGTTTTACTCATCCTCTGACCTATTTTCAAAACTTGGTAGAGGTGGTGAAGTTTTGTATTCAAATGCAGACTCTTTTGATAAGGGCAACTATCATGAAATCTTTGCAAATATTATCGATAAGTATGGTATCGATATAATCTATGGGAAAAGAATACTGGCCAATGAGTTTAATATAAATAAAACAAATGAGGTGGATTTACTCCTTGTTAATATCAATAAGATGAAGCAATCCTTTGTCAATATTATCAAATATGTTTTTTGGGAAAAATTTCAGATACAGTCTGAGAAATATGAGGATTGGGACTATGAACAGTACTTACGTATAAGTGTTTGTTATCTTGAGATAATAGCCGCATTATATCCTGATGGGGATCTATATCACCATTTTTCGCATGAATACATGGGAATCCCTTGTTGTCTTCAGGTTTTACTGGATGGAAATAAATATCTAAGTGGGAAAAATAAAACAATATTCTGGGCTCACGAGATTTCACCAGCAAGAAAAGTTACTGAAAGTCTGGAAGGGCATGATATTGCTTTTTATAATATACTTAAAAATGCCAGGATTCAAAATCTTTCTATGGAAGATATTTTCCCTCAAATAATGGAAAGCTACAGAACAATTTTAGTGAAGCAAACTGTCAATTTTGATAGCATTTTTGCAGTATCAGATCTTGTTAAAGAAGAGTATCTTTTTCTAAATAAAAATGTTGATGAAAAAAAAGTTCTGGTAACATACAATGGTGTTAGTTTTCAAAGGATAGATTGGGAAAGCAAAAAAGCGAGCAGAGCTAAAATATTGAAATACATTGAGTCGCTTTACAATTTTGAATTTGATGTTCTACTTACCCATGTTGGTAGACTTGTAATCTCAAAAGGGATATGGCGGGATATCAAATTACTTGAATTTCTTGATGAATATTTTTATGAAAAGGGTCTTAAAGGTGCATATATACTGCTTTCCTCGCTTATTGGAACAGGAAGGAATAGTTCAGATATTAAAAGAATGGAAGCTGAATATGGCTGGCCTGTCTTGCATAAAAAAGGCTGGCCTGATTGTATTGGATATGAGGAAGCTATTTATGATCATATTCAGATATTTAATGCTAAATCTCGTGCTATAAAAGCACTTTTTATTAATCAATTCGGATTTGATACTAGAAAGTGTGGCCAGAGGGTTCCCTTCGATGCTACATTATTTGATCTAAGAGTAGCTTCCGATGCAGAAATAGGATTTTCAATATACGAACCATTTGGCATAGCACAACTTGAAACCCTTCCATATGGTTCTTTGGCTTTGATATCAAGGGCTTGCGGTTCGTCATATCTTCTTGAGTACATATGGGATAAACAGAAAAATAGGCCATTTGTAATAGTTGATTTTTCAGATTTTACGAAAAAAGAATATTTAAATACTACTGATGAAAAATCAATCAAATTTCTATCGACATATGAAAAATATATCAAAGAGAGCAACTCAATGCTGCCATTTTTGGAACTTGATAAAGAAGATAGAGATACAATTGAGCATTTTATTTTGAAAGGAGAGGCTAAAGATATCTTTGAAAAACTACCAAAAAATGATGAAGATAGAAAGAGACTTTTAGATGATATTCACGAAAAGATTAATCTATTAAGCTGGGAATCAAATTTAAAAATTATCTTTTAAAAAGGGAGTTTTTATGCAAATTAAACGATTTATAGTTGGAGCACTTGATACAAATTGCTATTGTGTAAATTATGAAGATAAAAATATTTGTATTGATCCTGGTTTTGGTGATGAGGAGTTGATTTCTTTTTTAAAGGGAAAAAAACTTGATTACATTATACTAACTCACCACCATATTGATCATATCCTTGGTTTTCACGATGTTATGAATGTCATTGAAGGTGAACCAAAAGTGATTATACATAAGAATGACTATGATGGTTTAAATGATCCAGAGCAAAATGGAGCCGGTTTTATAGGTATTGACTTTAAGCCTATAGATAAAATATCCTGGTTTGCAGAAGATGAATATGAACTTTTTGATGGTTGTAAACTTATGCTTTCTTCTGGGCATACGGAAGGCTCAATACTCGTATATTTTTACAGGGAAAAAATACTTTTTTCAGGTGATACTGTTTTTGCATCTGCGATTGGAAGGACAGACCTTCCAGGAAGTGATCCTAAAAAGATGATATCATCTTTAAGAAAAGTTATCATGCTTCCCCATGATATAAAAGTTTATCCGGGTCATGGAGCTTCTACAACTATAGGTAAAGAGATATTTGATCTTAAAAGTTATTGTGAAATTTAGTTTATTCTAAAGAATCAATTATTTATTTTTCCTCTTCTATCTCTTCTTCAAGCGCACCAAAAAGCGTTGCAATATCTCTATTTGCTCCCTTTAGTCTTTGAATTAGATTTTTAGCTATGGCTTTAAGAATATAATACCCACTTTTATAATTTTGTTCGACAAAGTTCTCAAAGTCAAGAGAACTTAAAACAAGGACTGTTACCTCTGTTGAAGCTTTTATTGTTGCCGTTCTAGCATCTTTGTCTATTAAAGCCATTTCACCAAAGAATGCGTTGTCCTTTTCATTTATTTGAGCCACAGCATATTGTTCTTTTGCAAATGTTTCTTTCAATACTGTTACAATACCATTATGTAAAATATAGCAGCAATCACCGATATCACCTTCTTTTATTATTATCTCACCGTCTTCATAAAATTCTGAAGTCATGATTTTAGCTATTCCTTTTATTTCAGAGCTGGTTAAGTTCTCAAAAAGGTGAACCTTAGATATTTTGTCTATCTTATCTTGAATTGGTAAATCTATTTTTTTCATATTATTTCCCTTATAAATATATGTTTCTTGTAAGCAGCCTGTTAATCTGTGGTTTAAACTGCTAAACAGCAACTTAAACTACGACACACATTGGCAAACAAAAAAAATGTACCAATTTGATAATGAATTTAAATTACTAATCTTCCTTTATTTTGATTGGAGTAAAGTATATAACTGCTGATTCAGGCTTAATTATATAGCTTAAAGGTGGGTTAAATATTGGGTCATTTGCCTTAAGTTCTTTTATGCTTTTTAAGTTATTTACAAGTTTACCAATATCAGGTGTTTTTTGTGCTTCCTTAAGAGCATTTTTCTTTCTTAAAAAGACATTCCCAGCATTTTCTACTATTCCTAAAGGAAGAAACTCTTTTTGAGAGAGTTCATTAAAAAGTTCTCTATATGGTTTTCCATGAAATTTTTCTGAAATAAGTTCTGAAACAAGTTGATTCCCTTTTTTAGGATTAATAAGTTCTTCAAATATTTGAGAAAACCCTTTTCTCATCGAAGCTTGAGATATTAAAAGATGAGTTGTATTTTTTAATAGTATTATTTCATCACAGTATGATTTTTTCAAATAGGAAGAAAATTTTTCATCATACAATTCTGCACATGTATAAATACTTTTATTTAAAGATTTGGCAGTTAAAACAGTTATAACTGTCTTTGAATCTATCTCACTTTGAGATATTCTTCCAGTGTCATCAGCAAGTACTATTAGTTCTTTTGCTGTTATACAGGAGGCTTTTTTTAGTACATTTTCATCAAAATATTCTCCATGAAGATAGTTTATTCCATTAAATTTTGGTTCAGATAAGACAAGTTGCATTGTCTGCTGCGTTTCATTATTTACTAAAACAATATTTGATGGTTCAAGTTCATTGTTCATAAT
>ENA-UOYA01002657-UOYA01002657.1-activated-sludge-metagenome-genome-assembly--contig:-NODE-2657-length-17023-cov-10.547030_pt1 | contig 17023 bp, 11 predicted proteins | sample MGYA00238163_ERZ764804 | MGnify/ENA primary metagenome ERZ764804 (study PRJEB28919, sample SAMN05720223) | activated sludge metagenome | isolation source: Anaerobic digester | place: Hong Kong... | reverse complement strand
AAAATTATAGAAAATATTTTTGCTAATATCAACAGCAGTGTAAATGATGTTACAGCTATGCCTACGCCTGAATCATAATAAAAATAAAATTAATACAAAAAACAGCTGTAAACTCTAGCTTGCAGCTGTTTTTTGTATTATGTTAGCATCTCTTTCATACCAACTACTAGATGCAGCATTTGTTGTATCTGTATATCCAGAAGTCCAATACATAGTTCCTGTAGATATTGCATAAGAACCTTGAGCTGTTTGTTGGGTTTTTACTGTACTACTTGAAGAGGCGGTATCTGCAGGTTTGGCTGTATTTAGTGTATAATCCACAATATTGCTTATAATTATAGGATTCTTATATCCATCTTTCTTTACTATAGAAGAAATTGATACTTCTGTCCAATTTACACCACTGCTAATAATACCATGATTAGAGAATATAGTAGAATCTGATATTACAAAACCTTCACCATCATCGCAATCCCAATATCCAACAATAGCAGGATATTTAATAGATCTATTTCTAGAAACATTAAATAATTTTGCATTTCTGTTGTTACCTGAACTATCTATTAGAACTAGAGGATCTTGATCTAGACATTTATAATATACTTCAAGCTCTGTAGGAGAAGCTGTAATGTCTATCAAGTCTTTATTTGCTAAAATTTGTGCTTCTGTTCTTATTGATTTCCAAACTCGATATTGTTTCAGTTCACCAACAAAAATAAATCCTTCTTGGTTTCTAGACATTACTGGTGAAGTATAACCACTGCCTATTGTTGCACCTGTAGCACCAGAAGTTCCTTGAATTCTCTTTTTGCCGTCTATATAAACAACAACTTTATTTGTTGTTGTTGTTCCGTCCCAAGTAGCAGCAACATGATGTTCATTGCCATCATTATATAGTTCTGAAGTATAACCATCAAATCTAATTTTGTTTCCAACAGTACCACCATATATAGTAAATCTTACTTGTCCATTTACTAACATCAAACAGTGTCCTGCTCTATCGATACTATTATCATTATCATGTGACAATATCATAGTACCAGCTTCTGTTGTTCTAAATTTTAGTTCAACAGTAATTCCATTTGTATAATTATGTTTGTATGTAGCTGAAGCTGGGTTATATCTTTCTAAAGTTTTAGCTGTTGTAGCAGGAACAAATGAAAGAGAAGTAAAAGTTTCATTTTTATTAACAAGTTTTTGATTTGTTGTTTCAACTATTTCTTCTTTAGTTAATTCTTTATTCCAGGCTCTAATATTGTATAATTTACCTATAAAATCACTATCTGTTATTAGATTTTGTCCTATTGTTACAGGAACAAATGAAGTAGTAGCAGCTTTATTCTGGTTTAAGTTATATATATCTAGGTCTTGTTTCTGTCCGTCTATATAAATTTTTATTTTATCTAAACTTGGTTCTACTTTGTTCTTTAAACAAACTGTAATAGCGGTATCTCTATTATATAATCCAATAAAAGGACACCCAACTAATAAATTATTATTGAAATATACCCCTAGATAACTATCAATTATTCTTATACTAAAAATTTCAGAGTTACTTAACACATCATTATTTAAGAATCTAAAAATTGTTTGGTTATCTAAAGTAGGATTGAAATTGAATTGTATGCTATTCCAGCCATCATCTAAAAGATTGAAAGGAATTGCTGTTAATCGCATTATCGAATCTGAAGTTCCTGTAAAATTTAAGACTTTTCTAAGTTCTGTTACTTCAGTCCCTGCAAATGTTGTAGAATCTTTATCAAACAAAGAAGATTCATAAGCATCGCCAATAAAATTATCACAGTCTGGAGTTATATCAATTTTAGGATTCCACATAGATGAAGTCCCATTACCTTCATTTAGAGATCTAAACTTTGTAGCTTTTAATTGTTGGATCCAAGGAACTGATGCATATGAAGATAGTAAATAGGCTCCAGAATCTGAAGTTTTAAATGCTGTAGTTAATGATTCATTTATAGTTAGGTTAAATCTACTTTTCTTAAAGTTTGGATATAATTGTGCTTTTACTAGATTTGGTAAAGCTACATTTAGTTCGTTTCCACCTTCAACTATAGATAATGGTTGGTCCATTTTACTAATTCCTGTAAAATTATCTACATAAATACCTCTCAATTTTGTAGAATCTTTAGCAGAAGCTTCAGCTATCTTTTCTAATTCGTTTAAAGATATGTTTTGTTGTAGGTCTTGAACTTTATTATAAACTTCTCTTAAATCTACCATTCTTAGTCTATAATTATTAACTCTATTAATATAAGCTTTAGTAGCATAAGGCTTAATATAAATATCAGCAAGTTTCATTTTATTTTGTGGTACAGAAGCTACTATAATGCCATCTTTATTTTTAACAATACCATAATGGTATTCTAAATTACCTTTAGAATCTAGAGTTATAGCATCAATTCTATTTGGTGCATATTGATAGCTTATATCAAGCGTACCTGAATCTACATTAACAACCTCAGGATTTAAAAGTTTAATAAAACTATCATATGTAAATGTATTATCTAAAGAATTGATTTCATTTTCATAAACATATGAAACTTTTACTTTAGTTATTTCTTTATCTGTAGGAACACTAACAAAAGCTAAGTAATATTCATCAGCAGGAATAATATTAGAATTCCAAACTAGTTTACCTTGAGAAGCTACAAAATTTACATTATTAGAAAGTATTATTGATCCAGTTTTACTAAAATATCTTACAGAACTTACTAAACCTGTTGGGTATATTAAGGTATCTTCAGTAGTTAGTCTATTTCTTTTAACTAGAGTTTTTATTTTTTGTGTATTTTTAGTAAGAAAGGAAATTTTATTTCCTTCTACGTAATAATCATAATTTTCAGTTAATATTTCTCCAGTAAGACTATTTTCAACTTTTGTTATTAATACATTCTTTAAAGATTGATTTAGTGTTATGACATCTGAAGTAGGAACCTCTATCTCTTCAGTTACATTATTAGTATTTTTTTTGTGAGTTAAAATGTAGTCTGAACCTTCTATTAGAATTCTTCTATATGTATATTGTACATAATAAGATCCATCAGGTTGATGGTTTTGATTAATCCAAACTATATTAGTAACTCCTGTATCACTTCTTTGATAATCTACATTAACAACATATTCTTCTCTGTCTGAAGCAACATCATGAGGGTTTGGTCCTATTGCTTTATAAACTAAATCTATGCTTCCTATTGAGTACCCTGTAGGAACAGGAACTGTATTGTTTCCTGGATTTTCTAGCATGACTCTGTTTTTAACAGGAGCCATTACTTGATCAATTTTTGTTACATACTCATAATTTAAAGGATATTCTGTTTGTCCTTTAACTAAGTTAATAGATTCACCAATTATAGGAAGAGTATATATATTCTTTTTTGGGAATGCTTGTTGATCTCCCTCTTTTTGAACTCTCCAACCTGCAATATATGCGGTACCTCCAGAAACCTGAATGCCTAAAGTTCTATTGTCTTCTGAATCTATGTTAGTAACTTCAAAGCCGTTTACTAAATAATCTCCAGATTCTTCACTAGTTCTTTGAGCTAAAACTTCCATAATATTTAAATCTTTAGAAGGTTGAGTATCTGTTACTACAGTTCCTAAAGTATTTCCAGCTTCCCAAGTAACTACTCCATTATATAATTTAGCAATTATTGCTCTTAGTTTGCCGTTTGTTCCTATTGTAGTATCTGATGCAGTAGAAACATATGCTATTTCTCTTTTTTGTCTATATGCACCTGGCTGATCATAGTTTTCTGTTCCGGTTGAAGGATCTTTTAATGTTGGATCTTCAATTTCAGTTACAATAGAATCTGTGATCTGTGCATATATTATTTCTTCACCTGAAGTTTTAATAGCTAAACCTGTGATAGATGGGACTTTAAATATTCTTCCATCTAAGAAAATTTTACCAGAAGTCATCGATATTTTAGCCTCTGTAATATTTACAGAAGCAACTCTACATCCTTCATAAATTTTTCCATCATAAGATACGATATTAGCTATTTCTTTAATATGAGCTTCAGAATATGAAGCAATTCCAGTAAGCTCTCTAGCTTGTACTGCTCTATCATTTATGAAAAGGATTTTTGTAAATCCTTTATCAATTTCCTGTTTGCTATTATCAAAAAAAGGAAAAGCATCTAAATTAAGTCCCATTATTTACACCTTTCTTAAAATTCAATTACTAATGAAATCATTTCTCTTTGATCTGATTCTCGAGTAATTGATTTTCTGTTATTTATTACTTCTAATATACCGGATCCGGTTATTATTTGATTTGGTTGATATAACAATTGCCCGTCAGTTCCACCATTTGTATAATCTATTTCTAATTCAGAATAAACCCCGACCTGTCTATATGAGTATCCTACAAAATCTGTAGATTCGAGAACTGTTGATAGATAAATCCATCTAGATTTATATTCTTTTATTAGAGAAATAAGATCTTTTTTTGCTTTTATTGGGTCAGGGTCTATTACCGAAGGGACTAATTTTTTCCACCTAACCCCATCTACTATGTATGTTCCTGAAGAATCTGGGACTACAAAAAACTTTTCACTAACTCTTTTGTATCCTATTATTTCAGTAAGATCGGTTGTCTCTACAGATGGAGTAGGCGGGTTATTTTCATTATAAGCTTCTTCGCCAACCTTAGAACCCCAAGGGCTTGTTCTAGCTATAGCAAACATAAGATTTTTTGTATTATAATAAAAATTTAAAGATTTTCCAGTATGGGACATATAAGTTCCTATAGTTGACATTTATTACAAACCTCCGTTAAAGTCCAAGCCAATATGATTTACCAAGTTTTGCTTGGGTTTTGCCAAGTACTACTCCACCCAAATGGGTTTTTGCTATAATTAACTTTTGAGTATTGGAAAAAGTTCCAACCTCTTCATTGTTTTTCGAAGTTGGAAATACTCTTTGTGCTAGACTTTCATATCTATAGTATTCTATATTATATTCCGCACTAATTTTGTCTACTCCTATATTGGCATATGTTGCTAATATATATTTAAATTCAGTAGGAATATCTTCAATAATTACTTCAATTTCTCTTAATGTATGAAATTTTTTAATAAGATCTAGAATCGAAGAATCATAAATTTTTATTTTACTTCCAGAATCATGTATACCTAAATCTTTAATATTATAATTATTTAGTTTTAGATTTCTATTTTTGATTTTTATTGATGGAAGTATATGTGTTTTTATTATTAAAGGATCACTTAAATCATTAAATGAAACAACAATTTTTGGTCCAATAAAAGAATATGAATATTCGGTACCTATATTAAGTTTCTTCTTATTTTTTGATAATCTAACTTCTATTATAGATCCTGAAATAGGATTGTATTCGATTTTAACAGTAATTTCAGAGTTTTCAATATTTAATAAAGAAGTGTTAATAAACCCAAATCCAGTAGAAGTATTATCAACTTTAGAATCTTTATAATAAAATTCAAATTTTATTTCTTCATTTTTTCCATCATATTCTATAATTTCTTCGTTTATAACGGCGATGCCTTTATCTGGGAGATTTTCTATATGATCTATAAATATCTCATCGTCACTAGGAGATAAACTTTTTACTATTCTACAATCTTTATTTATTGAATAAATACTTGGTGCATAAGCTCTTATCATTTTAGCTAAATCTTCTAAAGAATTATCACTGTATTTTTCAAATTTAGAAGAGTCTGACCAAAAAGGAACTCCTAAAAATGAGCTTATACTAAAAGTATGTTTATTAATATCTCCTTCTGCTGTATCTCTTCCTAATAAAATTCTTTTTCCTAATATTGATTTAACTTTCCCAGGAACCAAAGGACCTTTAACACTTTTAAAAACCTCAGATTTTTGAACATTATTCTTATATAGAGAATGTTCAAAAAAAGTTTCGTCATTATTGATCTGTAATAAATCTTTGTTTATTTTGTTAGATTCTCCAAATATCAATTTGACATTTTCTTTTTTTATACCAGGTTTGACAATTTTGTGAGTATATAATTCATCTAAAGTAAAAGGAGATGTTCCATAACAGGTTTGTCCTAAATATATGCTATTAGTTCCATCATTAATAGATACCGGAGGTTTTAATATAAACTCAATATCTCTTGTTAAATAATATTTTTTTCTTCCTGACAACATTTGAATTTCATTATTCAAATGTTGATATTCCTTTATGTTATTTCCTCTAAAAATTGCAGCAGAAAGATCATCATATATCAAAGAATCTTTTTCTATACTTAAATTAAAAAATTGTTGAAAATCTCTTAGACCTGGAATAAAAGTAAAATTTTCATTTATGTAGTCATAATATTTGTCAGAAGTAATTCTTTTAAAAAATGAAACCTTTTCTACACTCAAATAATCTATTATTAATTTTATACCAGCTGGTCTTACATTTTCAACAATTTCTCTAACTAATGTTGGATCTATAGAAGTTTTTACTATAAAAACTCCTCTAGAATAATATAATTCTGAAGCAAATTTCTTACCTTCACCAAATTTACTTTTATTTAAAATAAATATATCTTTATATGGCTCAGATATTGTTGAATTAAAATCAAAATAATCTAAACCATACCGTATTGAGAATTTTGTACCTTTTCTTTTATATACATCAACTATTGTTCTTAAAATATACTTCTGATAGTCAACAGAAAGACTAAAATCCCAAATATATCCTAATAAATATGCTACATATGGTAGGTATTTCTCATTTACTTCATCTATAGAGTAGAAATTAGGAATATCTTTAATTTTGACTTTAAAAACATCAAAAACTTCTTCTTCTATAGTATTAAAATACTCTTCTAATGCTTTAACTTTATTTCCTAAATTGTTAGTATCAAGAATTGTGTCAGAAACTAAAGTTTCTAAAGGAAGATGTGAATACATAAATCCCATAAAAAAATACCTACTCTACTTGAATTATTTCTATATTACCACTATCAGCTATTTCGTATCCAAAAATGTTTAGAGAATCAGCTTCAACAGCTAATGATTCTTCATCTTGCAAATCTATCAGTAAATTGGGAGTTATTTTAATAAGCCTATCTCCTACATATTGTACGTAGTATTTATTGTCAGGCTTTCCTTCTTCTACAATTTGTATAAGAACATCTACATAAAAAACCTGATCAGTTGGAATTAAGTTTTCTTTCATCCATAGTATTTGGTTTTTTTCTATTCTATAATCTTCATTTTCAACAAAAGGATATTTTGTATCTAGATAAACCTTTCTTATTTTATATACTGAATATTCTTTTAAATCAATTTCATCTATATTAGTATTATTTTTTTTCACAAATTTAGTTATAATATCATAAGATACTTTTTTCATTGGATATACAGAAGAAGCTATAGTAAATCTTGGAGTGTTTTTAAGTGTTAAAGTACTAGCACCTGCAACATGAACTCCATCCAACCTAGGATTAGAATCTTTAGCTTTTATATAAATTTTGGTATTTGCAGGAATATCTCTTCTTAATTCATTATCTAACCTTAATATATTATTATTTCTATATAATATAGTATATTCATCTTGTAATTTGTCTTCAAAAGCTATAACACAATTAGAAAGATCTAAAAGTTCGGTAATTGAACTTAATTCTATATCCTTATCAGACATATTTCCCTTTTTACCTAAAGTTAGGAAAGGATAAATTCTACACCCTTTTTTAAGAGAACCAACATTAGTTAATGGAAGAGTTAGCATAATTTCAGAACCATCTTTTCCTGAAATTACATTGGATGAATGAAATTCTTTATTTTCGTCTAGTAAGGTAATATTTACTCCAGCTGCTAAACATCCTAAAGTATCAATAACTTTAATATTTTTTGTATTTTCTGTAGGAGTTTCTAATAGATATATTGTTTTAGATGGAGAAATTTTTAAATTATCCGAATATGTGATACCTTCAGTATTTTGTACTATTGTATATATATCTTCTGCAGTTACATCTTCACCGAAATCTCTGTTTTTCCAAGATAGATATTCAGCTAATCTTCCTCTAAGTTTATTTAATACAACACTGCTTGTATATTGTTGGTTGATTCTAACAGCAATAGATAAATCAATAGGAACGATTGTTGGGTCAATAACATTTACTACCGAAGATACTGTCTTTAGGTCTTCTAATTTTGCAGCTATACTATTTTTAAACCCTATTCCTGGAATTCCACCATCTTTTGGAATTACTGCAACTTTTACACCATAAATACCTATTGATTTATCATCTTTATAATCTAAAACTACAGCTTTTTCTACACCAGGAGTTGCTAGAACAATATCTTTATAATCACTTTTAGTTACTGCTCGATGTTGGGTTCTAAATATAGCAGGAGCATTTCTTTTTATTTCATCTAAAGTTTCTTCATCATCTCCACCAGATGCTTTAGATGAATTATAGCATTTTATAGTAGGAACTGCATATCCTGTGGTGTCTCTAATTATGTCTAGTATTGTTGTTATTGTTCCTGCTTTTACATTGCTCGAACTTCCACCGCCAATATTATAATAAACGTCAATCAAAGAGCCACGTTTTGGAGATTCACCATATACCCCATCTCCAAAATATATAGAAGCTTTAAAATCATTAGTGTAATTTACTCCATAAACTTTGGTATCTACTGTAGAATCTAAAAATTCTAAATATGAATAAGATACGTCATTTACAAAAACTGAATCTATAGCACATACAGGATATTGTTGTAATTCATATTTATAATATGGTTTTTCTGTAGATACTATAGTATCATGAACAATAACACCAGCTCTACAAGGAATTATTATAGAAGTTTGTCCCTTATATAAAACAGCATTTTCTAATGTATGAAAATATATTCCTGTACTCGATGACATTTTAGTATATTTAGGAATTATTATATCATTAGGCCATTCTGTATCGATAAAAAAGGTTACATCAACTTTAGAATTTGATGGAGGATTTGGTTTATATGAAATTAATGATGCCAAATCATAAACTGATTTTTTTGTTTTAGCAGTAGGAAGAAAACACTCATTTACATGTCTATCTAAATTATATCCTAATAACATTGCTAAATACGCTACAGATTCTATAATTTCGACACCAAAGTTTGAACCTAAAAAGTCTGTCCACTTATTAGGAAGTCTTTCCTTTATTCTTTGTACTAATAGATCCATAATTTCTTCAAAATCTACAGGTACATATTTTAAATCTGGAAATTCTGTATATACTTTTTTTGTTGTATATTTATTTTCTAAGGCCATAATATCTACTCCATATTATTTTTTGCTAATAGGATACTAACTAATTCTAAAGTTCCAGTAGATTTGTTTTCATATTGTATTTCTACGACTATTTCATGTTGTTCTCTATTAGCACTAACAGAAACATTTTTTATTCCTATTCTTGGATCTTGATTTACAAGCCCGGCAACCAAAAGGGTTTGAATGTCTCCTATTATTATATCATCATTAGGCTCAAATAAAAAATTCTTTAACCTACATCCAAATTCAGGTCTCATAACTCTTTCTCCTGGAGTAGTTGTTAAAATTTTTATTATAGAAGCTCTTAATAATTCACTAACAGATGATTGTTCCTGAACAGAGGCTTCAAAACTATACATAGAATTTTCTAATGGAACAGGTCCTGAATATCCTGCAGCTTGAGGATTTGCTCTCCATGTATATTTATATGGATAGGTCATTTTGAATTCCTTTTTGGTGGTTTATATTTAGATTCTAATAAAACTTTAGGTTTTACTTTAGGTTTTCCAAGTTTTACATGTACAGTCTTTTTAGGTTCTAGATAGATGTTCCCATCTTCTGGAATTAATATATGAGAACCACAAGCATTGGCTATTTCTATGACTTTTTCATTCATTAATATATAATGACCAGAATTATGATACACTGTAATTTCTTTATCTTTATCATCAAAAAGAATATATCCAGTTTTAGTTTTTATTATTTTTCTATGAGTATAATTATTTCTGATAGCTTCTTCTGGTGGAATGTTTTCTCCTTCATATTCCCTATAGCAAGTTCCTGTCCATATTGGTTTATATTTGCTCCCACCTATAAATTCGATAATTACATTAGAACCTTTTTCAGGTACAAAGAAAAACCCAAGATTTTCGGAACCTCCATATGGAAAATTTGGCTCACACCATGGAAGGTCCTCAGTTTTAATACCATCAAAAATATAAGGAACAATAACTTTTATTCTTCCTTTTTTTAAAGGATCATTGTTGTCAACAACTTCTCCTACATACTTTTGATTATAATTTTGTTTTCTAGATCCCATTACAACTCACCTATTAAATTTTCTGTTTTACTAAGCTCTGAATTTAAGTTCTGTTCTAATTTTTCAGTTAATTTGCCAAGTTCCGAAATAGTTGGTGAAAGATTAGAAGAAACCTTTTCTAATTGTGAGTAAACATCAGGTTCTAGTGTTTTCATATCACTCATAATACTTTCAGCTTCAGGAGAAGAAGAATTCTGTATTTTATTATAATGGTTTAATACTATTTGAAGTTGTCCTTCTAATGTTTTTTGAATTACGTCTGTTTTAAATAAAGTTGTTTTAACACTTGTTAAATTTCCTGAAGTATCACTTAAAGAAGAAGATAAAGAACTAAACATAGATCCTAGCATATTTTCTAACACTATACCATTATTATTAACAAGGTTTCCAAGACTTTCTATAGAAGAATCCATCATTTTTCCTAAAGAACTTTCAAAAGATGATAACTTTTCTAATTCTGTTCCTTGAGAAGTGGCTAACTCTGTTATGCTACTATTTAATGATGTAGGAAGAGAGGATAAATTAGAGGTTAATGAATTAATATCTAAACTCATTTTATAGCCAACCAATCAAATTTAGTTGTTGCGGTTCCTGTATTTCCAACATATATTTTTGTACTGTCTTTTCTAACATAAAATTCTCCAAGATATCCATCTGCATATTCTGCTGGTGTTATAATTACAGTTTTTGGAGTAGTTCCTAATCCATGATCTATAATTGTTTCTTCTAAATTTCCTTTAAAATTGGAAGATCCATATTTTACAGTATCTGATGATAAAAATTTAATAAATTCAGAATGTGAATGAAGTTTAGCAGCAAATCTGGCATCTAATACTGTAAGATCTATATTACTTGGTGTAGTAGGCGTAGTAGGAGAAGTAGGTGTAGTAGGATTTGTTGTATTATCAGGAACTATCTCAGTATTATTTGTTTCTATATAATCATTCGAATTGATAGAAGATGGTGTAGGAATTTTTATATTATAAACTTTTCCAGATTTAGAACCTGTAGTGTCTGCAATAGTTGATGAGATATTTGAGTATAATTCCTCAACAGGTTTTGTTATTGAAAGATTTATTTTATAAATTCCTGAAGAAGTTATTTCTTCTATTGTTTTCTTAAAAGAACTGATTATAGCACTATCTAAGTTTCCAGATTCTTCTACTGTAAGAACACCATTAGTTAATTCTATAATATTTTTATAACATTCATTAAGAATCTTTTTTGGATTTGTTGTAATATTAGAAAGAACCGATCCTGTTTGACCTGCAAGATTAAATCCTAGATTTGATATAATACTGTTAGGTTCGAATTTATTACCAAGATTCAAAAAGTTATTTTGAAGACCTGTAAGATTTCCAACTATCTGTGTTAATGTACTCTTTGCTACAGTATCTAAATTTATAATAGACGAAGAAGATATTCCTTTAATTAAATCTTTAAACGATCCTGTAATTGAAGAAGGAATACCTTCAATATTAGATATTAAACTATTTACAACATTTTCAGGATTTAATGCGCCAACTGTAGAAGATATTGTTTTTGCTATACCATCTAAAGCTCCATTAGATCCTCCATTTAATCCTTCTCCTTCTGCACTTTTCATTCCTTTTAGGTCTACTTCAGAAAGCAAAACCAAAGAACTTTTAGATAATACAGGAGAACTATTATTAAAACCAAATGTGGTATCTATAGAAGCAATATAGTAAGCTCCATCACTTTCTAAAATTTCCCCATTTTCTTGGTGAACAACTTCTATTGCATCTAATGGTGTACACTCAGTTAATGGTAAAGTTTCATGTCCTAATATTTTACTAAAAGTCATTATCCTTTTTCTATAATTTGAAACATAATTTTCTTTTAATTTTTCATTTTCTATAGGAATTTCTAATATTTTTTGAGGATCTTTATTTTCATAACTTTTATTTCCAGATTTATTAGGAAGATATGCGCTTTTTGAATCTTTTTTTGGTTTAACACCAAAAAAATCAGAAAATCCAGGAGAAGTTGCAATGATATTATCTTCACTAGAATATTGATCTACAAAATGTTTCATAGAATCCGAAGAAGATTGTGTCAATCCTGCTAAATTTTCTTTGTTTACAGAAATTTTGAAATCTGTTATGAGTTTATTTCCTATTGGGGCAAAGTATCCTTCTTCATTATACATAAAAAATGTATACATTAGATTACCTTTAGTATCTTTAGCAAATGGTAACATTTGTCTGACCATCTGATAATCTGATAGTCTAGTTTGTATCCATCTGAATTTTGTATCAGTAGGAATACAAATTTTCATTTTTCCACCATTTTGTTCTACTAGCTTTTTAACTATATCTGAAATTAATACTTCGCCAAAAGAATTAAATCTTTCTGTATTTTTCATTTTGTAAAAAATTCTATCTACGCAATCTAATTCTACTAAAACAACACTATCCATATTATGATAGTCACCCATCATTGTAAATAGGTGACTACCTCTGGTATTTTTATATGTAGAGATTATAAATTTCCAAGGTCCTCCAAAATATATTTTAGAGTCTTTAGTACCCTTAAGTTCAGGATCAATATAAACCTCTATTTTTCTATCTTCTACTTTTAGTTTTTCGATGTCTTGGAATTTATTAAAATCTTCTTTAGGTATTGCTAATATTATTTTAGCGTATACACTAGGAGTATATTGTGTTAAGACATATCTAAAAGTAAATACTTGAATAGGTTTTTCTGGCATCCAGCTTATATGACATTTAGTTTCAAACTCTTCAAACTGATAATCTGAGGTTATTACTGACATTATACTACCCCTTGGTTACTTTAATCAAAAACTCTAGAAAATCTTCTTTTTTGTTTATATAAAAAGGATGAGAAAGTCCTAAGTCTTGCTTAGCACAACTTCACATAATTCCCCAAGATCTAAACAATATTATATCTTAGTATATTATACTCTACATAATCCTTTGGTAAAATTCTTAATATTTGTCCTTCATACATTTCTAATGGATCTACATTATTAAGAATTCCAATAACCCAAAAGAGTTCAGGAGTTTTATAATATAAATAAGAAATATTATCAAGTCTACCAATTTCTGAAGAAAGAACTCGATGGAAAACTTCTCCTGAAACATGATCAGGAACATTCTCTAAAGTTTTCATAAACATTGGAAGCGTAGTATTATCTCCAAATTTATATAATATTGAATTAGTAGCCATATGATGTCTATGCATATCTGTATCTATTTCTTTTTTGATTGCATAAATTGTTGGTTTTATTATTAAATCTTTACTTCTTATAATCATTATGAACACCTAATATTAAAAAATCTTAACATTTTGAAATTCTTCTTCAAACATCTCTAAAGTAGCAAGAATTCCTTCAAATTCTATTCCATTTAAAGAAATATTACTTTCATATATTTGTTCTTTAACATATGCAGAAAATTCCTCGTCCAAATAAATATAATTTTGTATTTCTATAAAAGCATCTACTAAATCTTTTACTAAAACTAAAGACTTTAATGCTAGTATTATTAAAATATATTGTATATATTTGAACATTTCAGGCTCTTCTGATATTTTAGGATTTATTTCTTTATTGTTAAACCAAACAATCTCTGCTAAATATGATGTTATATTCATTAGAAAATAAATAAAATAAAAAAGGCCATTATAAATATCATCTTCATTTATAATTTTTAATAAAACTAATTTAAAAGAGTCTGTTTCAGTATCTTTGATTTTAGAAAGTATTTTTTGATAATCACATTTTTCGTAATACCTTCTAAACAATAATAATGAAAGACTTTTTATTTCTTTACTTAACTTATATGAAGTTTTAGTTATTAACTTATCACAATATTTACAGGTTTGTTTTAATATTCTATCTGCATTTATATATGTTTCTGGAAAATTCGTAGGAGGTTGATAATTATAATCGTATAATCTTAGTAATCTATCTATTTCTAACAAATACCAATTTATTTCCTCTAAATTTATGTTTTTAGACTGTCTTAAAAATGTTTGTATTTTATTAGAAAAAGAAACAAATGATAAATAATTTTCGGATCTAGTAATACTATACATATAATTATCTTCCTTTAAGTAATTCTACAACTTTAGGATCTCCAGTACCGTAATTCATTCCTGCCTGTGCTACCTGTTGTTTACCTTCTTCTATAGGATTTATTTTAGCTGGTGAAGCAGCTGGCGGCTCTGGGGTATTTCCACCACCACCAACATCTGATATTGTGTTAGCAGATGATCCTATTCCGCCACCACCACCACCATTTCCAAAAAGAATAGATCCATTATGCAAATTAAATTTTTCTGCTGATATATCGTTACTCCAAAAATAATTAAAAAGGTTTTCGAATTTGATATTTCCTTCTATTACTTCAGGCATTGCAGAGTCTGGATTTCCTAACCAGTCTTCTTTAGCTATAATGTCAACAGCAGTTATAAAACCGACAGCTCCTCTATATAATCCTGCAAGATTCAATGAAAGAAGTGGTGGATATAAGAATCCCATACCTCTAGGAAAGACTAATCCTTGAAGTTTCGATAAGGACGTTCTAATATCTTGAGGACTTAAAGAAGAAGATGCTACAGGGTATATCCAATTTAGAGTAATAATTTTTTTTAATCCTGAAGCATCATACTTAAAAGATAAACACATTGATAAATCGTTTCCTACAATAGGGGCTGCCACTTGAGCCATTAAATCTGTATATGGCAAACTAGATTCAAATCTTCTAGACATTGATACTGAAACAGAATCTGAAATATCTCCAGGTTTTAATAATAACTTAACTTGAGTATTTGGGTTTTCTGTTAAAGCCTGTGGTGGTAGATCTAAGAAAGAATTTATATTAATAGTAAGCCAATTAATACTAGAGTGTAAATTCTTTAAAGTTCCTTTAGATAAATCTATATTTATAGTTCCACCACCATAAGGTTTTCCTTGTGTAGGTGGTGGAGTTGCAACTTGTGTATTAGGATTTGTTATATTAGCTTCTATCTCTGTAGCTGAAGTACCAATAACTCCACCAGTTTCTACAGCCATATATATTAACCTCCTTAGATTAAACCTGTAGAAGTAGTTCCATCAGGCTCTAATCCAAACATATATGTCATAATATCTCTAGGAATACCTGCTAGATTTTTGTTAACATTACCTTCTTCACTTCTAATTTCTTTACTTTCTTTAGTTTCTTTTGTTACTGTAGTCAGTTGTTGAACTCCAGAAGTCACTTTACCTAATTCAGCTACTGTAGCTTGTTGAATTTTTAATTGTTCTAATCTTGCTTTTTCTTTAAGATCAACAACCTCAGGACCTTTAGTAACTACAGGAGGTGGCGTTTTTGTTGGAGTTGTTTTTGGATTTTGTACATAAGCACCTCCACAAACCTGAGCTCCTGTAATTTCAGAACCAAAAGCATCAGTAGCCCATACTCCACGACCTTGAGAATATTGACGAGAAAGCCATTTATTACCATCAGAAGCAATAACCCTTCTAACTTTACCTCCAGCAGCTTCTACAATTTGAAGTTTTCCAGTCTTTTTATCTCTCATTGTCATAACAACATGATCTATTCCGTGTTTACCATATCCTGCTTTTTTATCAGCATCAACACCTAATACCATGTTTTCTTTAAGCTGACCGATTTGTGGTTTATAAATCTCTTTTCCCGTTTTCTTAGCTAAAGCATCAAATAAATTTCCAGATCCTTTAGTATTATAAATTCTTTCATAGTCTTTTAATAGCTTAGGATCTTTTAAACTTCCATTTAATGATCTAATAGCAGCTTTACCTAATCCTGATACAAATCCTCTACAATCTATAGCTCTGCTCATATCCTCAGAACCTAGAACATAGGGAAGTCTTCTGTTTACTGCATCTAAGGCCACTGTAGTAATAGTTGATGATACAGTATTTCCTATTCCAGTAAGTGCAGGATTTGAAGCAGCCATTTGTAATAAAGATCCATCTGATTGTTTCTCTAAAGCTGTTGCGGTTTTTAATCGTCTTTCTTTATAAGATCCTGAACTATTATCAATAATATATTTAGATAAAGCTTTAAAATCATTAGGATTAATACCTGCTTTTTTAGCTCCATCAAGGTATCTCTTCATATATCCTTCACCTTGATTAAACATATCAGCCAGGAAAATTTTAGATTTATCATTGGTAATATTATATTTAGTAGATAATTTATCTAAATATTTTCCTGTATCTTTGGCAATTAATCCTTCTTGTATACTTTGAGCTGATGGTGAAGTTTTTACATAATCCCCAAAAGCTTTTGCTGCATCTTTATCAAATATAATCCGATCTCCACCTTTTCTTTCTGAAGACCAACTATATTTTCCCTGTAAAGCTTCTATCATTGTTATTCTTTTAGAAACTCCATTTTGAATAGCAGTAACCATTACACCAGAAAGTTCTTTATTAAACTTTGTAGGATCTGCGATTTGCATTTGTGATATTAAATCTTTAGCTCTTCCACCATGCCATTGGGCTTTACCTATAGAAACACCTTTACTGTTATCGTCTTTATTTACAGACCAAGCAGCACCTTCATTTTCACTAATAAGACCAGCAGCATATCCTACAAGTCCACCAGCTTTAGGTAGAATTAGTCCTGTATTACTTCCTGGAGAATATTCAGGATTATATGTAGTAGGCATCCCGTTAGGTCTTTCTTCTG
>ENA-UOYA01002656-UOYA01002656.1-activated-sludge-metagenome-genome-assembly--contig:-NODE-2656-length-17024-cov-37.970770_pt1 | contig 17024 bp, 9 predicted proteins | sample MGYA00238163_ERZ764804 | MGnify/ENA primary metagenome ERZ764804 (study PRJEB28919, sample SAMN05720223) | activated sludge metagenome | isolation source: Anaerobic digester | place: Hong Kong... | reverse complement strand
CATAGATATCAGGCCGGGGAAGCGAACCATAGATTATATAGAATATCTGCCTGTAGAGGTTGTATTCGTCACCCTTAAGTGTTGAAGCTGCAAAAACAAGGGATTTTGTGAAATAATAGTCGGCCACGGTGAATGATTTGAACAGATCCTGTGATCCCAGTTCGTCATTAAGCTGCCTGTAACGGCTTGCAAGAAATGAGAGTTCGAGTGGAAAAGAATATTTTTCAGGGTCCTTATAGAATTTAGGGAGGAAGGGATTATCAGCAAAACGTTCGAGGATAAGCCGGCCGTTAAACTGTTCTGAAATAAGGGTTGCCAATGTTGTCTTTCCTGCCCCGATGTTACCTTCAATTACTATGTAGTTATAGCCGATCTGCATTGAAACATGATTACGGGCCAAATATATTCATTGAAGACAACATTGGCAAAAAAGAAAGAGCGCAGTTATCCGCGCTCTTTCAGACAAATATCATTTTGCAGAGCTTATTTCCTTTGATCATCACGTTTTTTATGATCACCCTCTTCACGCGGAGGCCGGGGGAGAAGTATTTTTCTTGACAGTTTAAGTTTGCCGGTTTTCGGATCAATATCAATGAGTTTCACTTCTACCTCATCGCCTTCCTTAAGAACTTCATCAACCGTTTTGATCTTCTTCCAGTCGATCTCTGAAATATGAAGCAGGCCATCCTTGTTAGGCAGGATCTCGATAAATGCGCCAAACTGAACTATAGTTTTTACTTTTCCTCTGTAAACCTGACCCACTTCCGGTACGGCCACGATTTTCTTGACCCATTCGAGCGCGGCAGTTATTGCTTCCTTATTCTCTCCGAAAATATTGACATCACCGTGTCCGTCAATTTCTTCAACAACAATGGTGGTCCCTGTCTCGCGCTGGATCTCCTGTATCACTTTCCCGCCCGGACCGATAAGTGCTCCGATCATGTCTTTGGGAATGGTGAGCATTTCAATGCGCGGTGCATGCGGCTTGAGCTCGGGTCTTGGTTCAGCTATGGTCTGCTGCATTATATCAAGTATGTGGAGCCTGCCTGTTCGAGCCTGGGCAAGTGCTTTTGTCAGTACTTCAAACGACAATCCCTTTACCTTGATATCCATTTGTGTCGCAGTTATCCCGTCGCGTGTCCCGGTGACCTTAAAGTCCATATCGCCAAGATGATCCTCATCGCCGAGTATATCGGAGAGGATCGCATATTTATCCGAATTCTTATCGGTTATGAGCCCCATGGCAATACCCGAGACCGGTTTTCTGATCTTTATCCCTGCATCCATCAGGGCAAGGGTTCCTGCGCATACAGTGGCCATTGAAGACGAACCGTTCGATTCAAGGATATCTGATACAACCCTTATTGCATAAGGATTCTCCTCATCGGGCGGCATCATGTTTTTAAGAGCCCTGTGGGCAAGGTTTCCATGACCTATTTCCCTGCGGCTGATGCCTCTTGCAGGTTTTGCTTCTCCTGTCGAAAACGGGGGGAAGTTGTAATGAAGTGTGAACTTTTCTGTTCCCTGGTTAAGAACCTCATCGATTATTTTCTCATCAAGTTTGGTACCAAGGGTAACCGTTGTAAGCGACTGTGTCTCACCTCTTGTAAAAAGAGAGGATCCGTGCGTTGCAGGCAGAGGATCTATTTCACATGTTATCTGCCTTATCTGGTCGGGTCTTCTGCCGTCGAGCCTTACACCTTCATCGAGAACAAGCCTGCGCGAAGCCTCTTTTACAACATCATGATAATACCTTCTGACAAGTGTCTCATTTACTTCATCTTCTTCGGTGTACTGCGCGAGAAATCCCAGAATAATCTCCTCAAATGCCTCTTCTCTTTTATGCTTGTTGCTGGTTCCCGCCCTGGCTGCCTGATAACATTTATCGTAGGTCTCATCCCATACTTTCTTCCTGAGGTCCTCATCGTTGATCTCATGACAATATGTACGCTTGACCGTTGAGCCAACTTCCTCGGCAAATTCCATTTGTGCCTTGCACTGGATTTTTATTGCTTCGTGAGCGACTTTCAGAGCTTCGATCATATCGGCTTCGGAGACTTCCTTCATTTCACCTTCGACCATCAGGATGTTTTCATAAGTGGCGCCCACTACAAGATCCATATCGGCTTCCTTCAGAAGGGATGCAGTCGGATTTATTACAAACTGGTTGTTTATGCGGGCAACCCTGACCTCTGAAATGGGACCATTAAACGGAATATCAGAAACGGCAAGTGCAGCTGAAGCTGCCAGACCCGCCAATGCATCAGGTATGATCTCAACATCGGCCGAGATCAGGTTAATGGTTACAAAAACCTCGGCATGGAAATCATCGGGGAAAAGAGGCCTGAGGGCACGGTCAACAAGCCGCGAAATTAAGATCTCATAATCGGAAGGTCGCGATTCGCGTTTCAGAAAACCTCCCGGGAAACGGCCCGAAGAAGCATATTTTTCCTTATACTCAACCGAAAGCGGCATAAAGTCGGTATCTTCCTTGGCTTCTTTGGCTGCAACGACAGTGGCAAGCAGCATGGTCTTTCCCATTTTGAGCAATACTGCACCATCAGCCTGCCTTGCCATTTTCCCGGTTTGAAGTGTTATTATCCTCCCGTCGCCAAGGTCTATATTCTTCTCTTTAATATTGAACATTTATATATTTTTTTTTGATTGATGAAATTACACAATTATACAGATAATAGATATAAGAAAAAAGGCAATTCTGAATTGCCTTTTCCCCTTTTGTTATTTGCGTAATTTCAACGCTTTGACTATTTCGCGGTAACGCTCTATATCTTTTACTTTCAGGTAATCCAGAAGCCTCCTTCTCCGTCCTACAAGTTTAATAAGTGCCCTCTGGGTACTGAAGTCTTTCTTGTTCTTTTTAAGATGTTCGGTAAGATGAGATATCCTGTAAGAAAACAACGCGATCTGTCCCTCTGCTGTTCCTGTATCAATTTCAGATGTTCCAAACGTTTTAAAAAACTCCTGCTTCTTCTCGGTGGTCAAATACATGTCTTTAATTAATATGTTGTTTATCCATAAATAAATTGAGTCTCCAATTTTGGAACGCAAAAATAAGGCTTTTTTATGTAAATTATCAAACAATTGACTACTTTTTTTAGATATTATGGAAATATTTCTTTTTTAACCACCTGTGCCTTCTCAAATTTCTGTTTTCTTTTCCTCTATATAGACGTAAAGTTAACGTCAAACGTTGCGTCAGATTTTGTGGTGATCCGACAACTTATTAACAATAATTAATATTTATTAATAATTTAAAGTTGCCGGAGTGTTGGCTCCAGTGTAAAAAATTCATCGGCCCTTTATTCTTTTAAACACCAGGCTCAAGCAAAAGTTCATCGGGTTTACGGAGAGTATTGCCGGTGCTGATGAGTTTGCATCCTATCCTGCATTCAAGGCATCGGCGCTTCCTGCAGTACTCTTCCGTCAGTTGCAGCAGCGCCTGTGTATAAAATGCTGATTCGGAAACCACTCCTGCCGAACTCCATTCCCTGATGACTGAATTTGATTCCGGACCGACATTTTCGAGAAAGTCAAGGGCCCTTTCACACATGATACGGTTATTATGGAATTTCCCGAAGATAAAAATCATTGGAATTACGGCATTTATCAGAAAGATATCGGCAGCCTGATCACCTGTATTTTTTATCACCGGCTTGCTTTCTTTTCCGAAGACGAAATGACTGGTCCAGTATTCAGAGGCAGACACGTTAAACAGTTCCCTGATCTCACCTGGCTCTTCCGCTTCAGTTATTTTAGAGAACAAACCACCTGCAGATGCAAGCATTGCCGCAAGCTGGGAGATTCTTACTGTCGGAAAATTAACAGGTCGAAGCCGGCTGAATTTCCACAACCAGCCATGAATGGGTTTAAGGTTGTATTTCGCGGAAAGGATTCTGAATTCCCTTATCAGATCCCTGAAATACTTATCCTCAATCGCCTCTTTAAACAATCCTTCATCAAGCAACCCGGCCACACCGAAAAGCAATGCCTCAACCTGGAACGGGTTGTCGGAATGCCTGGCAATGACCCTGAAAGGCAAAGCTGACACAAGCATTTCAAACGGTTCAGAGTTGATCCTGAATCCGAAATAGCGCGAAAGTATCCTGTAGAACGTTTCATCCCAGTCGTTCCCTGTCTCTGAAAATATTCTCATCACGTTCTCCGATTTAGCCTGAAGTCGTTCTATGAGAAGGGAATGAAGCCAGTGCCTGATAAAGAATTTTTCGAGCTTGCCGATGCCTTCCCCGCATGCTATTGTGCGGGGGTTGTTTATAATATCGAGATACCTTTCATAATATCCGGGGTCGAAACTTATCTTAACTGTAAGAATTTCATTGCCCCTGGCATTAAAGACTCTTTTATCGTTTTCCGAAACTACATGAAGGATCACATTATCAAATGCATGATCAGTATTGTGCCCGTGCGCAATGAAATGCGAAGATCTTGTGTGAATCTCCACATTGCCTGCCCATTCCGTATCTCCGATACGAATGCGGGCATTGAAGAAATCGGGGCCTGCATCGCGGTTATACTCACCGGGATGCAGAACGGTTATTTTAACGTTGTTGTCATCAACAAGGGAGTCTTTGTCGTAGAGACAGTACTTCCACAAATAATGGAGGAATTCTTCTTTCATCTCAGCACGAATTAAGAAAGCAGCAAATAATAAAGATACAAAATCTGCTTAAACCGGCATATGCTGAAAAAGGAAAAATGATTCCTCAGCCGCCTGAAGAGGGCTGATAACTTTGATATAAAAAAAGTATAGGTTAAATGAGATTTTTATTTTTGAGGTAGGTTTCCATTTCCCTCTGCAGCTCAAAGGCTTTTTGTTCTGCAATTTTATCAAAATCAGTGGAGTTTCCGGCAAAGATTATTCCCCGCGAAGAATTCACAAGAAGTCCGCAATTGCTGTTAAGGCCGTAATTTGCCACTTCCTTAAGGCTGCCTCCCTGTGCTCCGATCCCCGGCACAAGCAGAAAATGGTCAGGTACTATCTGCCTTATCTCCTTCAGCATTTCTGCGCGTGTGGCACCCACAACATACATCATATTACCCGGGTTGCCCCATTTTTTCGAGAGCGACAGTACTCTTTCAAAGAGTCTGATACCGTCTTCGTTATGATACTGGAAATCATCGGCTCCTTTGTTTGATGTAAGTGCAAGAAGGATCACCCATTTCCCGGGATAGGAAAGAAACGGAGCCACAGAATCTTCACCCATATAAGGAGCGACAGTAACTGCATCAAAATCAAAATTTTCAAAAAACGCCCTGGCATACATTTTTGAAGTATTCCCTATGTCTCCCCGTTTTGCGTCAGCTATCACCATTATGTCGGGATAGGTCTGCTTAATATATCCGAGCGTGAGTTCGAGCGACTTCCATCCCTTTATCCCGTTGCATTCATAAAATGCGAGATTGGGTTTATAGGCGATGGCATATTTCGCAGTCGAATCAATTATCCGCTTGTTGAATTCAAAAACCGGATCCTTCGCCTTAAGAAGAAATGAGGGTATTTTTTCGATTTCAGAATCAAGACCGATGCAGAGGAATGATCGTTTTGCCCTGATATTCCCGATTAACTGTAGGTGATCCATCTTATAATTTTTAAATGTTGCTTTCTTTCAGTCTCTCCGCATTTTCCGCCATCTGGAGCTTGTCAATTATTTCCTGAATGTTGCCGTCGAGGATTGAGGGAAGGTTGTACATAGTCAGGTTTATCCTGTGATCTGTCATTCTTCCCTGCGGATAATTGTATGTTCTGATCTTTGCCGATCTGTCGCCAGTGGAAACCATCGTTTTCCTTTTATGAGAGACCTCATCAAGATACTTCTGGTATTCAAGGTTATAAAGTCTTGTCCGCAATTCCTTCAGTGCCTTGTCGTAGTTTTTTATCTGTGATTTCTCATCCTGGCAGGTTACAACGATTCCTGTTGGAATATGAGTAAGCCTGATCGCCGAATAGGTTGTGTTTACTGACTGCCCCCCCGGACCGGAAGAACAATAGGTATCTTTTCGTATATCCTCATTTTTTATTTCAACATCAAATTCGTCGGCTTCAGGAAGAACAACCACCGATGCAGCTGATGTATGTATCCGGCCCTGCGTTTCAGTCTGAGGAACCCTCTGAACACGGTGAACACCCGACTCGTATTTAAGTATGCCGTACACGCCTTCGCCCGATACGCTTAACACGATTTCCTTGTAGCCCCCGACAGTTCCCTCTGAATAGCTGTTCACCTCATGCTTCCACCCTTTCTGTTCAAAGAACTTGACATACATCCTGAACAGATCTCCGGCAAAGATGCTTGCTTCATCACCCCCGGTACCGGCACGTATTTCCATCACAGCATTTTTCTCATCCTCAGGATCGGCCGGGATAAGCAAAAGTTTGATCTCTTCCTCCATTTCCGGGAGTTTTGACATAAGCTCTTCAAGCTCAGCCTTGGCCATTTCCCTCATCTCCTCATCTTTTTCCGTGGCCAGCAACTCCTTTGTGCTTGAAATATTTGTCAGGGTAAGCTTATAATCTTCATAGGCTTCAATAATAGGCTGCAGATCTTTATATTCCTTGTTTAGCTTGATATATCTTTCCATGTCGGACAGCACATCAGGCTTCGTCAGCAGTTCGCCAACTTCCACAAACCGTGCTTTCACGCCTTCTAGCTTATCAACGATAAGATTGTTTGACATCTGGGATAAATTTTCGGCTGCAAAGATAATAAAAAGGCTTCTATTAACAACCTGCTGAAAAGGAGAAAGGATATGAGGTGACGCGACGTCGGGTGATGGATGTCAGTAACTGAATGTGCCGTGATCGGAAGAAATAGTAAGCCTCTTAATCTCAGAAGCTTCGCAATGTCCGATTATCCTGGCGTCGAGACTGAAGCCGGCAGCGATGCCGATAATTTCTTCTGCGGTCTTTTCATCAGTATAGATCTCAAACCTGTGACCCATATTGAAGACCTTGTACATTTCGCTCCAGGGAGTACCCGACTGTTCCCGGATTATCCTGAAAAGAGGAGGGACAGGAAACAGGTTGTCCTTGACAACATGCAGGTTATCAATAAAATGCAAAACCTTGGTCTGACCCCCGCCTGAACAATGTATCATCCCGTGGATCCGATCCTTCATTTTTTCAAGTATCCTTATAACAACAGGTGCATAAGTCCTTGTCGGAGAAAGCACGAGCTTTCCCGCATCAACATCCAGTCCTTCTATAAGGTCTGTAAGTTTGAGCTTCCCGGAATATACAAGGCCTGAAGGAATCGAAGTATCATAACTTTCCGGGTACAAGGCTGCCAGATATGAAGAAAACACATCGTGCCGTGCCGATGTGAGGCCGTTGCTTCCCATCCCCCCGTTGTATTCCCTCTCGTAAGTAGTCTGACCTGATGATGACAACCCGACAATGACATCTCCTTTTCTGATATTTTGATTTGAGACGACATCTGATCTTTTTATCCTCGCAACAACTGTTGAATCAACAACCAGGGTTCTTACAAGATCTCCAAGATCAGCAGTCTCTCCGCCTGTCGACCAGATTCCCACCCCAAGGTTCCTGAGTTCTTCGAGGACCTCTTCGGTCCCGTTTATAATGGCAGAGATAACCTCTCCCGGAATCAGGTTCTTGTTCCTTCCAATAGTGGAAGAAAGGAGTATATTGTTGCAGGCTCCCACGCAGAGCAGATCATCGGTATTCATCACCACTGCATCCTGTGCAATTCCTTTCCAGACCGACATGTCGCCTGTCTCTTTCCAGTAAACGTATGCAAGCGATGATTTCGTTCCGGCACCGTCGGCATGCATAATATTGCAGTAATCAGGATCGCCGCCCAGAATATCAGGCACAATTTTGCAGAAAGCCCCGGGAAACAATCCCTTGTCTATGTTCCTTATAGCTTCATGTACATCTTCTTTGGAAGAGGATACACCCCTCATGCTGTATTTCGATTCGCCTGCCATAAGCCGGTTTGAGAAAAATACTTATTAAAACTTAAACAATTTATCCGGTAAACCCATTCAGTTTATTTCTTTGGCGCTTCATAGTCGGTCCTTAGAACCCTGAATTCCGTACGCCTGTTTATCTGATGCGCAATTTCCTTTTGTTCCTCGGTTGCCAGGGAGTTAATATATTGCTCGGTAAGAGCTGTTCCCTCTTTAAGGAACTGGTTCTGTGCGACTATTGCTGCATCGGCCACTTTCGGGGTCGATTCGCCATACCCTTTCGGTGACAATCTTGCCGGGTCAATTCCCTTATCAATAAGGTACTGAACAACCGACTGTGCTCTTTTCTGCGAGAGGTCGAGGTTATATTCCTCCGTGTCGCGCGAGTCGGTATGTGACATCAGTTCAATAGTGACATTCGGGTTATCGTTCAGCGTTTCAACAAGCTTGTCGAGCGAGACCATAGACTCAGGCCTGAGGTCCCATTTCCCGAAATCGTAAAAGATGTTGGGAAGTTCAATTGGTTTGTCTATTGCCGTCAGGGGTATTGTGACCATAAAGTCGCGGCTCTTTTCCTGTCCTTTTGTTGTTTCCTTTTCCTTGCCGTTAAGGTATCCCCGTTTGGAAGCCAGGAAAATATAATCGACATCCTGTCTGAGATTGAATCTGAAATCGCCTCCGTTGCCGGTTTCTGCCTGCAGGTTGGACCCGTCGCTTGATATAAGCTGAACCACAGCGCCCTGTACAGGTGCCCCCGTTTTCTCATCCTTCACCAGTCCTGTCACCGTAAATTTCAGCGGAGGCAATTCAAAAGTATAAAGGTCATCATTACCCCTTCCCTTTCTTGAAGAACTGAAAATTCCTTTCTCGCTGCCATCTTCGAACACTATGCCAAAATCATCGGCAAAGCTGTTGATAGGAGGCCTCATATTCCTTACCACCCACGAACCATCAGGCTGGCGCACAGCCCTGAAGATATCGAGGCCACCCATTCCGATCTGTCCGTCAGATGAGAAATAAAGAGATCCGTCGGGTCTGATAAAAGGGAACAGTTCATTCCCCGGGGTATTTATTTCAGGACCGAGGTTCCGCGGAGCTGACCATGAATTGCCCCGTTCTGCCCTTGTTACCATGTATATGTCTTTCTGCCCGTATCCTCCTGGCATATCGGAAACAAAATACAATGTCTGTCCGTCGGGGGAGAGCGACGGGTGTGCAGCCACAAGCGAATCAGGCACTAACTGCAGGTTTACCGGATTACTCCATTTATCTCCGTCCCGTTTTGAGTACATTATCGAGCATCCTTTCTTTTCCCTTTTCCCAGCCTCACACCTGGTGAAATAGACTTCGCTGTAATCAGCCGAAAAGCAGGGTGTTCCTTCTTCTGATTCCGTATTGAGACCTTCAACGGGAACAGGGGTGCTCCACTTTGACTTTTTGTCGAGGCGGCTCTCAAAGATATCTGTAAAACTCTGACCTGTTGCACCATGTGTTTTATTTCCCGCCGCATCGTCGCGTGATGATGTGAAATAAATAACACCAAAATCGTCACGCCCGTAAGCGGCACTGAAGTCTGAATCGCCGGAATTAAGGTCTTTAAGTTCTTCGACCCTGTAGGGATCAGGATTGCGTTGCCATTCCAGGGCAAGTTCACATGAACGTATCTCCTGATCTGCCCTTGGGTCAGACGGCGCCACCTGTTTATATTTCTTGTATTCTTCAATAGCCTGCTGATATTTCCCGTTTTTTTTCACCGACTCGGCCAGCCGGAACTGGGCATCAGGTTTTGAGTAGGAAGATCTTACGGCCAGCCTGTACCATGTCTCTGCATTTTTCGGATCGTTTGTAAGGCGGTAACATTCCGCAATCATGTATCCTAGTTCTGTTCTGGCTTCTTTGTTTGTCTTTCCCGCTTTGGAATATGAATCCTTGAAAAGATCTATGGCATCATAATATTCACCGGCATTGAAAGCATCATAAGCTCTTGCCGCCTTCCTCTTCTGTGCCGCTGAGTCATGCGCCCCGGCCAGAATAAGCAATATAATAAGGTAGATAATTCGTTTCATGGCACAAATGTAAATCAGACCTTAAAATTAATGATTTTAATTTAAGGATATTGATTTTCTCACAAACGTCATGCCATTGACGAAATTTAAAAACAAAAGGCCGTATCGCAGGAAGAATTTTACCGCCAGGGGCAGGACAACCGCAAATTAAATATGTAATCTGCTTACATTATTTGCTTTGCGATCCCTGCCATATACTTTGAACCTTCTGCGGTCTAAAGAATTCTGCTTTTGATACAGCCTCTGCTTTTTACCAGAAAGCTTTTACTGTCCGGCATTCATCTATCTGGTAAACAATAATTCCCTGTATTTTGGCAATGGCCAGATCTCGTCATCCACGATGAGTTCGAGTTTATCTATATGATAACGTATATCATCGAGATATGGCTTGACATTTCTTTCATACGCCAATGCCTTGTCATAGGCATTTTCTATCACGTTGGCCTTCTTCCTTTCCTCCACCATGTCAAAAACCAGTTTCTTGATCCCGTTAATATGGTCGGAAATGACTACAATCGCTTCCCTGCTGCTTTCACCAAGTTTCTCATAATCCTTTGGAGGAAATGCCTCTTTCAGCCCCCTGAGATTTTCAAGGAGTGATGACATGTACTTGATGCCTGTCGGTACAATGTGATTTATTGCAAGATCAGCGAGCACCCTTGATTCAATCTGTACCTTCTTCGTGAATTTTTCGTATTCAACTTCAACGCGGCTTTCCAGTTCCTTATCAGTGAAAATCCCCGATCCAACAAGGACCTCGCGTGAGTTGGCCGTGAGATATCTGCTGATCGATTCGGGCACGCTGGCTATGTTCGAAAGCCCCCTTTTTGCTGCTTCGGAATGCCATTCAGGGCTATAATTGTCGCCTTCAAATAGTACTTTTTCAGAATCAAGGATAGTCTTTTTCAGAACCTGGAATATCGCTTCATCCTTGTTGCGTCCTTTTCTAATAAGGTTATCGACCTCCTTTTTGAATTTTGAAAGCTGGCAGGCGACAGCCGAGTTAAGTGTTATCATGGCGGCGCTGCAGTTTGCAGATGATCCGACAGCCCTGAATTCAAACCTGTTACCAGTGAAGGCAAAAGGCGACGTACGGTTACGGTCTGTATTGTCAAGAAGGATCTCGGGTATTTTGCCGATTCCAAGCTTAAGCTCAGTTTTCTGTGCCGGAGTCATTTTCTTATCAGTCACCTTTCTTGCTATCTCGTTCAGGGTGTTGCTCAGATAGGTTCCCAGGAACACTGAAATTATTGCAGGCGGAGCTTCATGGCCTCCAAGCCTCCATGAGTTCGACTCGTTCATGACCGAAGCCCTTATCAGCTCATTGCTGTCGTTTACTGCTTTAATGACATTGACCAGGAACGTGAGGAACTGCAGGTTTGTTTTGGGATTCTTGCCGGGCGACAAAAGGTTTACACCGGTGTTTGTTGCCATCGACCAGTTATTATGCTTACCTGATCCGTTTATTCCGGCGAAAGGCTTTTCATGGAACAGCACTCTGAACTTGTGTTTCCTTGCAACCCGTTTCATTACATCCATAAGGAGCTGGTTGTGGTCGACTGCCAGGTTTACTTCCTCAAACATGGGTGCGCATTCAAACTGGTTCGGTGCCACTTCATTATGACGTGTCTTGACCGGTATTCCCAGCTTATGAGCCTCACATTCAAAGTCTTTTATAAAACACATTACCCTTTCGGGTATCGATCCGAAATAATGATCAGCAAGCTGCTGATCCTTGCTCGACTGATGGCCCATCAGTGTCCTTTCGGCGAGAACCAGATCCGGGCGGGCATAATAAAGAGCTTCATCCACAAGAAAATATTCCTGTTCAACCCCGAGGGTGGCAATGACTTTTGTCACATCCTTGTCAAAATACTGACAGATATCAACCGCAGCCTTGTCGAGCGCTGAAAGAGATTTCAGAAGCGGGGCCTTGTAGTCGAGGGCCTCACCGGTATATGAGACAAAAATCGTAGGTATACAAAGTGTTGTGCCGACTATAAAAACCGGAGAAGAGACATCCCATGCAGTATAGCCCCTGGCCTCAAAAGTGTTCCTTATACCGCCGCTTGGAAAGCTCGAAGCATCAGGTTCAGACTGAACAAGAACCTCACCTGAAAAGTTCTCCACAAGATGTCCGTTATCACCAAACTCTATGAATCCATCGTGCTTTTCAGCAGTGCCGTCGGTAAGGGGATGAAACCAATGTGTAAAGTGGGTCGCGCCACGCTCAAGGGCCCATGCCTTCAATCCGATTGCAACCTGATCAGCTTCCCTCCTGGTCAGAGATTTGCCTTCTTCAATTGCACGCTTGACAACTTTAAAAGCATCCATTGAAAGATAATGCTCCATCTTATGGAGGTTGAAAACGTCAATCCCGAAATATTTGGAAATGTTTTTGTCAGGCGCCTGAGTTACAACAGGTTCTCTGTTGAATACTTCTTTTAATGCACTAAATCTAAGTTCTGCCATTTTTTTGATATTTTTTGAGCAAAAATATACTTTTTTTAATTACACCCCCTGTTTTTAAAGTATTTTTTTAAAAAATCACATATTTTTTTAAACCATACCCCCCCGTTTTTTGTATGATTGACAATTTTTAGTACTTATCAGCATTGGCTTTCCTTCATCCGGCAACTTTGGCGAACGGTATAATGAGCAATAAAATTGCTTCATACGCCGAAACCCTTTTTTAACAGGAAATTTGTTATATTTGTCGCCTGAATTTTTAAATAGGTAATAATCATAATTTTTTAACAGATCATCCATGTCAGCACTTCAATTTTTAAGGGAAAAAGCAGGTGTACTGGTTGCAGGGCTTATCGGGCTTTCGCTTTTCATTTTTGTCGTAAGCGATTTTTTCGGAAACAACAGAACCCAGAGCGCCAGGGCAAAAAAATATTACGAAATAGGAAAAATTGGAGATGTAACTGTTTCATATCAGGACTTTGAACAGAGAGTGCAGAACCTGATGGAGATCTATAAGCTTTCGGGAAACACAAATCTCGACGAAGCCACAACAGAATCGATAAGGGAGCAGACCTGGCAGACAATTATAAGGGAGAATATCCTCGACAAACAGTACAAAAAGCTCGGTATCGGAGTAAGTTCGGAGGAAGTGGATGAACTGGTGCTTGGAAACAATCCTCATCCTGTGGTCATGCAGCTTTTTACCGACCAAAAAACCGGATCATTCAACAAGTCATTCCTTGTTAATTTCCTTAAGCAGACCGAGGTGGATGAAACAGCAAAGAAATACTGGCTGTTTTTTGAAAACCAGATCGTTGATGACAGGATGAGTTCAAAATACAATTCCCTCGTGGCAAAAGGATTGTTCGTTACTTCCAAACAGGCCGATTTTGACAAAAGCCTGTCGGCTTCCACAGTTGATTTCAGCTATATAATGAAGAACTATTCCTCAATATCTGATTCACTTGTTAAAATAACCCCTGCCGATATTGAAGCTTACTACAGCAAACATAAAGATGACTTCAGGAAAACAGCAATGAGGGATATTGAATATGTTACCTTCGATGTTGTACCATCGGACGACGATATAAAGCAGGCTGAGGAATGGATCAACAAGACAAAAACTGAATTTGCCGAAGCCGCTGATCCTGTCCAGTTCATAAATCTTACTGCCGATTCTCGTCATGTTGGATTTTTCGTGCCATTAAGTGAGGTTCCGGATACCTTAAAGGATTTTGTAAAAAGGGAAGATCTGAAAACAGTGTTCGGTCCATACAATGAAGATGGGACATTAAAACTTGCAAAACTTCTTGAAGTTGCCAACAGGCCCGATTCAGTACATGCCCGCCATATTCTTCTCGGTGTAGGACAGGCAAGAACACTCGAAATGGCAAGACATGAGGCAGACAGCCTTATCAGACTCATCAAATCAGGAACATCATTTGCAACTCTTGCAATAACGAACTCAGATGATCAGGGATCAGCCCAGCTTGGCGGAGATCTTGGATGGTTCCCCGAAGGAAGAATGGTTGTCCCGTTTAACAATGCCTGCTTCTCGGCAAAGAAAGGAGATATTGTCACGGCTGAAACGACGTTCGGCATCCATATAATAGAAATAATTAATCAATCGAAGCCTTCACGCAAGTATAATATCGGGATAGTCGACCGAAGGATAATCCCCGGGTCCATAACCAACCAGAGAATTTACAGCGAAGCGAGCCAGTTCGCCGGCAACAACAACACCTACGAGAAATTCAATCAGGCTGTCAGGGAAAAAGGCCTTACAAAGCGTGTTGCAAATGATATAAATCCACAGCAGAAAACCCTGCCCGGGCTTGAAAATCCTCGTAATCTTGTAATAGCTTTGTTCCAGTCTGAAAAAGGTAAGATAGTTCTTGACGCCAATCAGCAGGCTGTTTTCGAAGTCGGAAATAAATATGTTGTTGCCTTTTGCACCAGGGTACAGGAGGAAGGCATTGCCCCCATGAAGGATGTTGAAAATGATATCAGGTTCCAGGTCACAAAAGACAAAAAGGCCGCACTTATATCAGCCGATTTTGAAAAGAACAGCCAGGGAGGCAGGAGCCTTGACCAAGTTGCTTCGGCCATGGGACTTGCCGTACAGGAAGCCACACAGATAAATTTCAGGTCATATACGGTTCCTGGCGCAGGAAATGAACCCGCGCTGATATCAGCCGCCACAGCAGCCAAACAGGGGGTAGTTGCAGGACCAGTCAAGGGCGAAAACGGAGTGTTCATGCTTACGGTCAACAGCAGCACACCAACAAATAATGAGGACCTTAAACAGCTCAGGGACAGGCTCGCCTCGACTTATCAGATGAGAGGCAGCTATGAAGCTTATGAAGCTTTGAGAAAGGCAGCAAACATCGTCGATAAAAGGTATAAATTCTATTAAACCAATACCTGAAGTTTGTTGGATTTCGGATTTCGGAATTATGATTTCGGATGCATTAATTCCGCATTCCGAAATCCAAAATCCGAAATCCGAAATCCGAAATCATTACCTTCTGTTCCAGAAGGCATCCCACCCGGTCTGCTACATCCTGAATCGCTGCTGAATTATTGAATCATCCTGCAGATCCCTGGTTAAGCCCTTGTAAATGTCGGGTGGAGTATTATAAAGATCGACAATCAGGAGCCCGTCGAGACAGTCGTTGAACTTGGGATCCACATTGAATCCTATTATCCTTCCGTTGATTTCAAGATATTTTCTCAGAAGAACCGGTATCCTGTAACCAGGTTCAATGTCTGTTATAATTCTCTCTATCCTGTTGATATCGTTCCCTGCAACATCGACGAACAGCTTCCTGTCGACAGTCTTGTCATCCTTAACGACAAAGTCCATTCGTGGTTCAATGAATCTTGCTTTGTCTTCATCAAAGAAATACTTCCTGATGAACTCCACAATAAGGCTTTTGGAAAATTTTGAAAACTCGTTGCTTATGCTTACAGGGCCTATAAGATACCTGTATTCCTGATTTCTCAGCAGGAAGAGCAGAATTCCCTTCCAGAGCAGGAAAAGCGGAAGCGCTTTCCTCTGGTAATCTTTTACAATAAACGATCTGCCAAGCTCAAGAGACTCGCGCAATACCGGAACAAAATCCTTTTTAATCTTGAAAAGGGAATTTATGTAAAATCCGCTTATCCCATAGATGGCTGAAATATCTTTCCCTTTACCGATCCTGTATGCACCGGCAATTCTGTTTGCCTCTCTGTCCCAGATAAAAAGATGGTTATAATAGAGATCATATTCGTCAATATCGGTACTTTTGTTCGTGCCTTCCCCGACTTCCCTGAAAGTTATTTCCCTTAGACGTCCTATTTCTTTAATAATCTCAGGTATTGCCAGTGTCGGCGCGCATACAAGTGAAAAATTATTAAGGGAAAACAACTCGTAATCACTTCTTATTCTGTTGAATTCCTCCTCAAGTATTCCGGAAGGAACAGGTTCTGCAATTGGTTCAGGATTTGTTTTTAGCCTGAATGACAGTTTGTTGAAGAAACTTCCTGCTTCAAGAGGGGTGCCAAGCAGATAGGTTCGCGCCCGCAGGTATCTGCCAAATTGAGCAATATCCTTAAATCCGTCCTGTTCCTTAACAGTGACAGGTTTACCGATTCTGATTTTTACTATCCTGTTCTTTTTGTTTTGAAGTTCTGCAGGAAGGGTTGAGAATTTAAGGATAGGGCTTATTTTGCTGACTATATATGACAGACGGGGTTTCGTTCCGTGGAAGTAAACAGGGATTACCGGCACCCTGGCATTTTTGATGAATTTCACTGCAGAAATCTGCCATTCATTATCAATTATCCTTTTTGACATTTCGAACTGGGCCGAACCTTCGCCGGCAGGAAATATGCCCAGGCATTTGTTGTTTTTAAGGTGTATTATACCCTCTTTTATACCGCTGAAGGATGATTTATTCTTTTGTTTGCTTCCCGAGGGGTTTATTGGAAGGATCACATCGTGAAGAGGGTCAATGTCGCGTAGCAGAAAGCTGGCCATTATTTTGAAGTCTTCTCTTTTTTTGTGGAAAATTTTGAGAAGCAGCATTGAATCGATACCCTGGTAGGGGTGGTTTGAGACTGTTATGAAGCCTCCTTTTTCAGGGATATTTTTCAGATCCTCTTCCGGTATTTCGTATTTTAGTTCAAGTTCATCAAGAATATGGTCGACAAGGATATGAAGATTTTCATTTTTGGCTTCGGATATAACCCTGTTAAGCTGTTTGTATTTAATTATCCGGAGCAGTGTTTCAGCGATTATTGTACCTTCAGGAATATATAGTTTACCTGATATTTCAACAGGTTTATCAGAGTCAGATTTCATAAGGAGTCTGTTTAAATCAAAGATAGGGATTTTGGCATAAAAAGAAGTTATATGAAATGTGAATTTTGAACACAAGGGGCCCGCAATAATGGAGCAAATGATGACAGCAGTCATTTTATTCATCCCGGGCCATCCGGGACTCACACAATCAGCAGTGCCGTCGGCGCATTCTC
>ENA-UOYA01002653-UOYA01002653.1-activated-sludge-metagenome-genome-assembly--contig:-NODE-2653-length-17035-cov-5.811661_pt1 | contig 17035 bp, 14 predicted proteins | sample MGYA00238163_ERZ764804 | MGnify/ENA primary metagenome ERZ764804 (study PRJEB28919, sample SAMN05720223) | activated sludge metagenome | isolation source: Anaerobic digester | place: Hong Kong... | reverse complement strand
TTCAGACGTGTGCTCTTCCGATCTCCGGGCTTGGCCTTCTTTTCCTTGTACTTCATGGCCGGACTCCCGCCTCGGTTATAACGCCCTCAGCACAGGCTCGGCTTCGTCGAGCGAGCGGTGAATCGTGCCGACCAGCCGGTCGATCTCGGCGTGGGTGATGATCAGGGGCGGGCAGCAGACGATGGTGTCGCGGATGCCGCGCACCATCAGGCCGTTCTTGATGCAGATGTCGCGCACGATCGGGCCGGCCGTGCCCTCCTCGCCCTTGAAGCGGTGGTTGGTTCCCTTTTCGGAGACGATCTCGACCGCGCCGAGCAGGCCGGCCGAGCGCGCCTCGCCGACCAGGGGATGATCGCTCAGGCTGGCCAGGGCCTTGGCCAGATAGGGACCGGTGTCCTCGCGCGTGCGCTCGACGAGGCCCTCGCGCTCCATGATCTCGATGTTCTTGAGCGCGACGGCGGCGCAGGTCGGATGGCCCGAATAGGTGAAGCCGTGGATGAAGTCGCCGCCCTTCTCGCGCAGTTCCTGGACGATGTGGTCGGCGACGCCGACCGCCGAGATCGGCAGGTAGCCGCTGGACAGGCCCTTGGCCATGGGCACGAGGTCGGGGGTGATCCCGTAGTGCTGGTGGCCGAACCACTCGCCCATACGCCCGAAACCGGTGATGACCTCGTCGCAGACCAGCAGGATCCCGTACTTACGGCAGAGGGCCTGGACCTTGGGCCAGTAGCCGTCCGGCGGGATGACCACCCCGCCGGCGCCCTGCACCGGCTCGCCGATGAAGGCCGCCACGTTCTCCGGGCCGACCTCCAGGATCTTGTCCTCGATGGCCTGGACGGCGCGGTCGCAGAAGGCGGCCTTGTCCTCGCCGAAGCCCTCGCCGAACCAGTAGGGCTGCATGACGTGCTCGACGCCGGGCACGGGCAGGTCGCCCTGGACATGCATGTGCTTCATGCCGCCCAGGCTGACGCCGGCGACGGTCGAGCCGTGATAGGCGTTCCAGCGGCTGATGAAGACCTTGCGCTGGGGCTCGCCCTTGAGCTTCCAGTAGTGGCGCGCCAGACGGAAGACCGTGTCGTTGGCCTCCGAGCCGGACGAGTTGAAGAAGACGTGGGTGAGATGGCCGCCCAGCTTGTCGGCGATCTTGGCGGCCAGCTTCACCGTGGGCGGCGTCGCCGTCTTGAAGAAGGTGTTGTAGTACGGCAGCTCAAGCATCTGCTCGTAGGCCGCCTCTGCGAGTTCGGTGCGGCCGTAGCCGACATTGACGCACCAGAGCCCGGCCATGCCGTCGAGGATCGCGTTCCCCTCCCCGTCATAGATGGTCGAACCCTCGGCGCGGGTGATGATGCGGCTGCCGCCGAGTTCGGCGATCACCTTGTGGTCGGCCTGGGCGGGCAGATGGTGCGCCAGGTCGAGGCGGCGGAGCTCTGCGATGTCGTAGTTGCGGATGGGGGCGGACACGATCGTCACCTTTGGGATGCGGCCTCAGGCCGACAGGGAATCGCCGCGCAGGGCGCGGCCGAACAGCGCGAAGAAGGCGCGGGACTGGGGGTTGGCGTCGGGCTTCCACTCGGGATGCCACTGGACGGCGAGCAGCGGCGCGCCCGAGAGGTCGGCCGACACCGCCTCGACCACGCCGTCCTCGGCGCGGGCCTCGACCTTGAGACCCTCGCCCAGGCGGTCGACACCCTGGTAGTGGACCGAGTTCACGACGATCCGGTCCTCGCCCAGGGCGCGGGCCAAGACGCCGCCGGGCGTCAAGGCGACCTCGTGGCGGTGGTCGAACATCTCGTTGAAGCCCACCTCGTCGGGGGCGTGATGGGCCAGGGTCGCGCCGGCTTCGCCGAGGTCGCGGCGCAGGGCCCCGCCGAAGGCGACGTTGATCTCCTGGAAACCCCGGCAGATGCCGAACACCGGCTTGCCGAGGTCGGCCATGGCCCTGATCAGGTCGCGGGTCATGGCGTCGCGGCCCGGATCGAAGGGGCCCGGCGCGTCGTCGACCGCCTGGCCGTAATAGTCGGGCTGCATGTTCGAGGGGCTGCCGGTCAGCAAGAGGCCGTCGAGGCGCGACGCCACCTCGGCGGCGCGCATCAGCTCGGGCAGGGACGGCACCAGAAGGGCGGCGGCGTCGGCATGGGCCATGGCCCCGGCGACATAGCGGTTCATCACCGCCTGGGCCGGTTCGATCCCGACGATGCGGGTGCAGCAGATGATCCCCGCGACGGGGCGCGCGGCGGGCATGGGAGATCCTAGGACAAGAGCACGGCCGGCGAGCAGGCGTGCCAGAACAGCCAGACGTCCTCGCCGACCGCGAAGTCTTCCTGGTCCCAGCGGGTGAGGTTGGAGCGAGCGACCCGGATGCGGCGTCCGCCGCGAATCTCCACCTCGTAGACCGACTCCGAGCCGAGATAGACCTCCTGCCGGATCACGCCGGGCACGGCGTTGGCGCCGGCCGGGGCGTCGTCGATCGAGGGCGCGGGCGCGCCGGCGGGGCGCTTGTGCAGCTCGATCTTCTCGGGGCGCAGCGCGGCCCAGACCACGCCGCCCTTGGGACCGGTGACCCCGTGGTCGAGGAAGATGTCGGCGTCGATGTCGGGCGAGCGGATCACCGCGTGGTCGGGCTCGTCGACGGCGAGCGCGCCCTCGAAGAGATTCACCGAGCCGATGAAGTCGGCGACGAAGCGCGAATTGGGGAATTCGTAGAGGTCGTTGGGGGCGGCGACCTGCTGCAGCAGGCCGCGGTTCATGACGGCGCAGCGGGTGGCGAGCGCCAGGGCCTCGTCCTGGTCGTGGGTGACCATGATGAAGGTGATGCCGACCTTTTCCTGAAGGGCGCAGAGCTCGGTGCGCATCTGGTCGCGGAGCTTGGCGTCGAGGGCGGACAGGGGCTCGTCGAGCAGCAGCACGCGGGGACGCTTGACCAGGGCCCGGGCCAGGGCGACCCGCTGGCGCTGGCCGCCGGAGAGCTGGTCGGGCTTGCGGCCGCCGAGGCCGTCGAGCTGCACCAGACCGAGCGCCTCCTCGACCCGCGCCTCGCGCTCCGACGCCGGCACGCCGTCGACCTTGAGGCCGTAGGCGACGTTCTCGGCGACGGTCATGTGCGGGAACACGGCGTAGGACTGGAACACCATGTTCACCGGCCGCTTGTTGGGCGGGATGGCCGAGATGTCCTGGCCGTCGATCAGGATGCGGCCCTCGGTCGGCGTCTCGAAGCCGGCCAGCATGCGCAGGAGCGTGGTCTTGCCGCAGCCCGACGGGCCGAGCAGGCAGAAGAACTCGCCCTCGGTGATCGAGAGGCTGACATCGTCGACGGCCACCATCTTGCCGAACCGCTTGGTGACGTTCTCGAAGCTGATGATGGTCTTGCCGGGCTCGGACATGGCGGCCTCTAGGACTTCTTGTCGGGCGCGCCGTGGGCGGCGGCGGCGGCCGGATCGCCCTGCATGCGCAAGGCGACGGCGGTGAGAATGACGGTGACGACGATGAGCAGGGTCGAGGCGGCGTTGACCTCGGGCGTCACCGAGAAGCGCACCATCGAATAGACCTTCACCGGGAAGGTGACCGTGTCCGGTCCCGAGGTGAAGAAGGTGATGACGAAGTCGTCGAGGCTGAGCGTGAAGGCCAGGAGCGCGCCGGCGACCAGGGACGGCGTCATGTGCGGCACGATGACGTCCAGGATGGTGCGCCACTCGCTGGCCCCAAGGTCGCGGGCGGCCTCTTCCAGTTCGCGGTTGAACGAGGCCATGCGCGCGCGCACGACCACCGCCACGAAGGGAAACGAGAACGAGACGTGGGCGATGATGATGGCGCCGAGGTTCAGCGGCCAGGGCAGGTCCTGAGGCCAGGGCAGCACCTTGGCGAAGAACACCAGCATGGCCACGCCCATGCAGATCTCGGGCACCACGATCGGCAGGGCCATGGCCCCGTCCACCGCCGGCTTGGCCGGAAAGCGGAACCGCCAGAGGGCGAAGGCCGCCATGGCCCCGAGCACCACGCTGAGCACGGTGGAGACTGCGGCGATGGTCAGGGAGTTGCCGAAGGCCTCCAGCAGCACGGCGTCGTGGAGGGTCTTTTCATAGTACTTCAGGGTGAAGCCCTGCCAGACGATGTTCCGGCGGGAGTCGTTGAAGCTGAACGCCATGAGCGTGATCAGCGGCGCGTAGAGGAACACCGCGACCATCGCCAGCCAGGCCCTGAGCGGCCAGCGGCGCAGATATTCGAGCGGCCCGGGGGCCTCGCGACGGGGGCGGCTCATGACCGACCTCCGGCCGCGCGGCGGGCCAGGAGGCCCTGGGCGGCGATGGCGATGAAGGTCAGGTACATCAGCATGAACGACATGGCCGCGCCGAACGGCCAGTCGTTGGCGCGCTTGAACTGGCGCTCGATGACGTTGGCGATCATCTGGCTGTCCGGCCCGCCCAGCAGGTCCGGCGTCAGATAGGCGCCGAGGGCGGGAATGAAGGTGATCAGCACGCCGGACAATATTCCCGGCAGGGACAGGGGCACGACGATCAGCGCCAGGGTGCGCAGGTGGCCGGCGCCCAGGTCGAGGCTGGCCTCGAGCAGTGAACGATCCAGCCGGTCGAGCGCCGAATAGAGCGGCAGGACCATGAAGGGCAGATGCACGTAGACGAGGCCCAGGACGACCGCGAAGTTGTTGTGCAGCAGTTCGAGCGGCGTGAAGGCCGGGAGGGGCTGCAGGCCGACCAGCGTGGCGAGCCCGCCGCCCTTGGTCCACAGCCAGCCCAGGACCTGGTTCACATAGCCCTCGGTGCGCAGGACCGCGATCAGCGCATAGGTGCGGATCAGGAGGTTGGTCCAGAACGGCAGCATGATCAGCAGCAGCAGCCAGGTCTTGGCCTTGGGCGGGGCGAAGGTGATCGCCAGGGCCACGGGGAAGCCGAGCACGAGGCACAGGAAGGTGGTGAGCGCCGCGACCCAGGCCGACTTCAGGAAGATCTTCAGATAGAGCGGCTCCAGCGCCCGGGCGTAGTTGGCGAAGGTGCCCGTGAAGGAGATCTCGGTCAGGCCCTGGTTCTGGCCGAAGCTGTAGATCCAGACGATCCCGAGCGGGATCAGGAAGAAGAGGACGAGCCAGAACAGCGGCGGCCCGAGCGCGCCGGCGAACACCGCCTTGGCGTTTTTCCAGGTCTGCTCCATGGCCCGTCCCCTCGTTCCGCCGTCGTCAGGCCGCGCGCACGCGGGTGATGACTTCCTCGTAGAGCTGAGCCTTCTCGGCCCCCTCGAAGGCGCCGTACTCGCACTTGGCCAGGATGTCGGCGGGCGGGAAGATCACCGCGTTGTTCTTGTAGTCGTCCGGCATCAGCGCCTTGGCCGCGGCGTTGGGGGTCGGATAGAGGATGGTCTTGGAAATCTCGGCGCCGGCCTGGGCGTCGAGCAGGAAGTTGATGAACTTGTGCGCGTTCTCGGGGCGCGGCGCGCCGACCGGAATGCACAGGGTGTCCGAGTTCAGAAGGCTGCCTTCCTTGGGCACGACGAAGCCGATGTCGTCGTCCTCCTTCATGATCTGGGCGATGTCGCCGTTGTACTCCAGGACGAGGTCGACCTCCTTGGACAGCAGCATGTCCTGGCCGTTGTCGTCGTGGAACGCCTTCACATAGGGCTTCTGCCGGATCAGCATCTGCTCGATCTCGGCGACCAGTTCGGGCGGGATGTTGTTGACCGAATGGCCCTTGTACTTGGCGGCCAGGCGCACGAGGTCGGCGCTCTCGGACAGCAGGGCGATGCGGCCCTTGTACTTGTCGGAATCGAACAGCCACTTCCAGCTGTCGGGCACGCCGTCGACCTTGGACTTGCGATAGCCGATGCCGAGGACAAGCCAGGTGTAGGGCATGGAGTACTTGCGGCCCGGATCGTAGGCGACGTCCTGGAAGGCCGGGTCGATGTTCTTGATGTTCGGGATCTTGGCGTGATCCAGCGGCATCAGGAGGTTCGACTGCGACATGCGCGTGACGAACTCGTTGGACGGCACGATCACGTCGAAGCCGGGATTGCCGGCCTTCAGCTTGGCGAACAGTTCGTCGTTCGTCGCGAACAGGCTCATGTTCACGTCGATGCCCGTCGCCTGCTTGAAGTCGTCGAGCGTCGTTTCGCCGATGTAGGTGTCCCAGTTGTAGAAGTTGAGCTTGGCTTCCTCGCCGCCCGGGCCCTTGGCGGCCGGCTTGGGGCTGCAGCCCTCCAGGCCCGCGAAGCTGAGGCCCACGGCGGCGGCGCCCAGACCGGCGAGAAGCGACCGGCGGGAGGCTTTGCTCCCGAATCCGAACTTGGTCATGACGATCCAGTCTCCAGTAAGTTCGAGTTCAACGGCTCAGGGACGCATGGACCCGCGGGCATGGCCAGGACCGGCCCTAAGATCACGGGACAAAACTACGCGTTGCACAGATACCAGTCATAGTCGATCGACGTGACGATCTCGAAAAACCGCGCCTGCTCGGTACGTTTGACGGAGACGAACATGTCGACAAAGCGATCACCAAGGTAATCGCGAAGCACATCGGATGCATCGAACAGATCTGTCGCTGCGAACCAGTTCGACGGCAGGCGCGATTTCGAGGCGGCCGCGGCGGCGTATCCGTCGCCCTTCACGGCGGGGCCGGGATCGATCCTGTTCTTTATTCCGTAATGCGCGGCGGCGAGCAGCGCAGCCAGCACGAGATAGGGGTTGCCGTCGGCGCCGGCGACGCGATGCTCGACGTGGCGGGTGTGCGGCGGTCCAGCCGGAACGCGGAGCGACACGGTGCGGTTGTTGACGCCCCAGGTCGGCGCCACGGGGGCGTAGGAATTGGCCTTGAAGCGGCGATAGCTGTTGGCGTTGGGCGCCAGGATCGCCATGCACGGGCCCAGCAGGGCCTGCATGCCGCCGATGGCGTGCTTCAGGAGGTCCGACCCCTCGGGATCGTCGCTGGCGCACAGGTTGGCGCCGGCCGCGTCGTTGAAGCTGACATGGACGTGGAAGCCGTTGCCGGCGCGGTCGGCCCAGGGCTTGGCCATGAAGGTCGCCTCACAGCCGTGGCGCAGGGCCACGCCCTTGGCGGCGCGCTTGTAGATCACCGCGTCGTCGGCGCAGCCCAGGGCGTCCGGCTTGTGCTTGAGCGTCAGTTCGACCTGGCTCGGGGCGAATTCGGAGATGGCGCCTTCCAGCGGCACGCCGAGCACGTCGGCCGTGGCCCACAGCTCGCGCAGGAACGGCGCGGCGGCTTCGAGTTCGGGCAGGCCATAGACCTGGATGCCGGAGGGCCGGCGTCCGGACAGGGCCGAACGCGGCGGCTGCGGGGCGCCGTCGGGACCGGGCTCGACGTCCACCAGATAGTATTCCAGCTCGCAGGCGGCGACCGGGGTCAGGCCGTCGGCCTCGAAGCGTTCGAGCACGCGGCGCAGCACGTGCCGCGGATCGAGGTCGTTGGGCGTTCCGTCCAGCTCATAGAGCGACAGCATCACCTGGGCCACGTCCTCGCCCAGCCAGGGCGCGAGCTTCAGCGTGCCCGGCACGGGTCGGGCCAGACGATCGGCGTCGCCGTCCTCCCAGACGAGGCCGGTGTCCTCGCAGTCGGCGCCGGTGATGTCGACCACCAGGATCGAGCCAGGCAGGAAGCGGCCGTAGTCGTAGACCGCCTGGATCTCGTGGCGGCGCAGGCGCTTGCCGCGGGGGACCCCGGTCATGGAGGTGAAGAACACCTCGATGAACTGCACCTGGGGATTGGCCTCCAGGAAGCGGCGGCACTCGTCGGGATCGGCGACCAGGGGCGGCAGGCTCATGCGGCGGCTCCGGCAAGGGCGGCGGCGAAGCCGTCGACGGCGGCGACCAGTCGGTCGATCTGAGAGTCCTCGGTCACGGGCGACACCAGCATCATGTTGTGGAACGGCGCGATCAGGACACGCCGGTTGATCAGCCAGAGGTGGAACGCCGCCAGAAGATCATGATCAAGGGCCTTTCGCATCCCGGCCGCGTCGCGCGGCGCTGGAGCGGCGAAGACGAGCTCGACGCGGGCGCCCGCGTGGACGGCCGTCCAGGGAAGGCGCCGCCTTGAAATCACGTCGGAAAGTCCGGCGAGCAGGCGCTCAGCCCCGGCCAGCATCCGGGCGTAGGCGGCGTCGGTCATGACCTCTTCGAGCATCACCCGCATGGCCGCTATGGCGAGCGCGTTGCCGGACAGGGTGGTGCCGATCCCCGAATAGCCCGGACCGATGCGCGCTGCGGCGGCGTCCATCCGGGCGGACAGCTCGGCCGTGACGCCCCAGACCGCGGTCGGGACCCCGCCGCCGACCGCCTTGCCGAGGGTCAGCATGTCGGGCTGGAGACCAAACGCCGCGGTATAGCCGCCCGGCCCGGCCGAGAGGGTGTGGGTCTCGTCGATGATCAGCAGGGTCCCGGCGCGGCGGGTCAAAGCGCGCAGGGCGTCGTGGAACCCGGGGTCCGGCAGGATCATGCCGCAGTTGGTCATCACCGGCTCGGCCAGCACGCAGGCGACGTCGCCCGGGGCGAGCGCGGCCTCGAGCGCTGCGAGATCGTTGAAGGGGACGACGCGGGCGAAGGCGGCGACGTCGTGGACCTGGCCGATCAGACCGGCCTTGGCCGCCGGGGCGCCGGCGGCGAGGCTGACGAAGGTGTCGTCGACCGCGCCGTGATAGCAGCCGTCGAACACCAGAATCCGGTCGCGCCCGGTGACGGCGCGGGCCCAGCGGATGGCGGCGCGGTTGGCGTCGGTGGCCGTGGTCGCCGCCTGCCAGAGCGGCAGGCCGAAGCGACGGGCCAGCTCGCGGCCCACGGCGATCGCGTCCGACGTGGGCAGCATGAACCCCGTGCCGCGACCGGCCTGGCGGCCGAGGGCCTCGGCCAGTCGGGCGTCGCCGTGGCCGAACATGGCCGGCGTGTCGCCGAGGCAGAAGTCGTCATAGACGTGGCCGTCGACGCTGGTCACCCGCGCGCCCCGCCCCTCCTCGGCGAACATCGTGACGGGCGTGGCCCAGTCGCCCATCCAGTGCAGCGGCGTGCCGCCGCGCCAGACCTCCGCGGCCTCGGCGGCCAGCGCCGCCGACCGGGGATGCTCGTCCGCGAAGCGAGCCAGCTCGCCCGGCATGATCTCGGCGAGGCGGGCGCAGGGGCTCACGTCGCGCGTCCGTGCGGGGGCGCGAGGCTTGTCAGCAGAGCCGTGGATGCGCGGGCCAGGACCAATCTCCGAAAACTGTGATCACAGTTTCGCAGCCCCCGGAACGAGTCAAGCCGGCCCGCCCGCCGGGCGATCTTCGGCGGCGGCCGCCTGCAAAGCGCGCATGCCGACGTCGATGTCGGCGGCGAGGGCGGCGCGCGCGGCGTCCGGATCTCCCGCCGCCACCGCCGCGGCCACGGCGCCGTGGTTGTCCTCGGTGAGGTTGGACGGGCCCAGGCGGTTGAACACCACCCGCATGAACGGGCCGGTCTGGAGCCAGAGGCTGGCGGCGACCGCCAGGAGCACCTCGGCGCCCGCCCGTTCGTAAAGGCGGAAATGGAAGGCGTGGTTGGCGGCCATGTAGCCCTGCACGTCGGCCCGGGCGATGGCGGCGTCGACGTCGGCGTCGAGACGGCGGAGCGTGGCGGCGAGTTCCGGGTCGGGCTGACGGGCGGCGCGGGCCGCCAGCTCGGGCTCGATCCATTCGCGGGCGAGGGTGAGCTGCTCGACGCGATCGGGCGTCAGGGACGGCGTCGCCAGGCGCTTGTTGGCCTGGTTGATGACCAGGGCCTGCTCGGCGACCAGCCGCCGGACGGCGTCGCGCACCGGCATCGGACTGACGCCCAGGTCGGCGGCGAGGGTGCGGAGGGAGACGCCCCGCCCGGGCTCGAACCGCCCGGTCAGGATCGCGTCCCTCAGGGACGCATAGACCTGATCGTGGACCGGCAGGGATTCGCTCAGCGGTCGGCGAGGCTTGGCCAAGGGCGACGATGTCCTTCCCGGGTGCAGGGCGAGCACCCTGCTTCAAAGACCGGTGCAACGCCAGCACGCCCCCGGCGAGCGCTCTCGCCTTCCGGGACGCATCGGCGCCGCGCGTTCGCGCCGTCGATGGCGCGCGGCCGTGGAAAATCTCTTGAAACACGCCCGCCGCGCGGCGCAAGGAGCCGGTCTTCGGGGCGCGTGCGTCGCGCCCGATCGCCCATGGAAGTTGCGTCATGGATCTGAACTTCGCCCGTCAGGGCGTCTTCATCGGCGGCCGCTGGCGGGCCGCGGCCGAGACCCTGCCCATCGAGAACCCGTCCACCGGCGAGACCATCGGCGAGCTGGCCGCCGCCGGCGCCGCCGAGGTCGACGAGGCCGTGGCCGCCGCCCGGCGCGCCGCCGAGGGCGACTGGGGCGCCCTGCCCGCCTTCGAGCGCGGGCGCATCCTGTCGCGCATGAGCCAGGCGGTGCTGGCCGAGACGGAGCATCTGGCCGAGCTCGAGGCGACCGACGTGGGCAAGCCGATCGGCCAGGCCCGCAACGACGTCATCGCCCTGGCCCGCTATCTCGAATTCTACGGCGGGGCGGCCGACAAGCTGCACGGACAGACCATCCCGTTCCAGGCGGGCTACACGGTCTACACCCTGCGCGAGCCGCACGGCGTGACCGGGCACATCATCCCCTGGAACTATCCGATGCAGATCATCGGGCGTTCGGTGGTGGCCGCCCTGGCCACCGGCAACGCGGCGGTGCTGAAGCCGGCCGAGCAGGCCTCGCTGACGGCCCTGTCCTTCGCGCGCATCGCCCACGAGGCCGGCCTGCCGGCCGGGGCGCTGAACGTCGTGCCCGGGCTGGGCGCGACGGCGGGGGCGGCCCTGGCGGGGCATGCGGGCATCGACCATATCTCGTTCACCGGCTCGACCGGCGTCGGCCAGCAGATTCAGGCGGCCGCGGCCCGCAACACCATTCCCGTGACCCTGGAGCTGGGCGGCAAGTCGCCCCAGCTCGTCTTCGACGACGCCGACCTGGACAAGGCCCTGCCCTTCCTGGTGAACGCCGGCATCCAGAACGCCGGCCAGACCTGCTCGGCCGGCTCGCGCATCCTGGTTCAGCGGGGCGTGTACGCCGAGGTCGTGGCGCGGATGGCCGAACGCTACGGCCAGCTGCGCGCCGGACCGGCCATGGCCGGGCTGGACGTCGGGCCGCTGATCAGCGCCCGGCAGAAGGCGATGGTCGAGGGGTTCCTGGCGCTGGGCCGCGCGGAGCTGTCGGTGGCCGCCGAAGGGCGGGTCGCCGAGGACGCCCCGGCCGGCGGGCACTATGTCGCCCCGACGCTCTTCGTGGACGTGGCCGGCGATCATCGCCTGGCCCAGGACGAGATCTTCGGCCCGGTGCAGGTGGTCATTCCGTTCGACGACGACGATCAGGCGGTCGCCATCGCCAACGGCACGGGCTACGGCCTGGTGGCCGGAGTGTGGACCGCCGACGGCGGGCGGCAGATGCGGCTGGCCAAGCGGCTGCGGGCGGGCCAGGTGTTCATCAACAACTACGGCGCGGCCGGGGGCGTGGAGCTGCCCTTCGGCGGGGTCGGCCGCTCGGGCCACGGGCGGGAGAAGGGGTTCGAGGCGCTCTACGCCTTCACCACGCTCAAGACGGTGGCGGCGCATCATGGGTGAGGGACTTATGCGGCTGAAGGGACGGACGGCGATCGTGACGGGCGGAGCCTCGGGCTTCGGCGAGGGCATCGTGCGGCGGTTCGCCGAAGAGGGCGCCAAGGTGGCCATCGTCGACCTGAACGGCGCGGCGGCCGAGGCGCTGGCGAAGGAACTGGGCGGCGAGGCCATCGCCGTCACGGCGGACGTGTCGAAGGACGCCGACGTGGCGCGGCTGGCGGCCGAAACCGCCGCGCGGCTGGGGCCGGTCGAGATCCTGGTGAACAATGCGGGCGTGGGTCACACGCCGCAGCCGCTGGACGCCCTGAGCGAAGCCGACTTCGACCGCATCTGGTCGGTGAACGTGAAGTCGGTCTACCTGACGGCCAAGCATCTGGTTCCGGCGATGAAGGCGGCGGGGCGCGGCGCGATCCTGAACGTCGCCTCGACCGGCGGGGTCAGCCCGCGGCCGAACCTGACCTGGTACAACGCCTCGAAGGGCTGGATGATCACCGCCACGCGCGCCATGGCCGTCGAGCTGGCCCCCTTCGGCGTGCGGGTCAACGCGATCAACCCGGTGGCCGGCGAGACGCCGCTGCTCAAGACCTTCATGGGCGAGGACACGCCGGAGATCCGCGCCAAGTTCCTGGCCTCGATCCCGCTCGGCCGCTTCTCGACCCCCGCCGACATGGGCGCGGCGGCGGCGTTCCTCTGCTCGGACGACGCCTCGATGGTGACCGGCGTGGCAATGGAGGTCGACGGTGGCCGCTGCATCTGAGCCCTTCGACCTGCTGGTCCTGCCGGGCGACGGCATCGGCCCCGAGGTCATCGACCAGACCCTGCGCGTCGTCGACTGGTTCGGCGGACACCTGAACCGACCCTTCGCCGTGACGCGCGACATCGTCGGCGGCGCCTCGATCGACGCGCACGGCGTTCCGGCGACGGACGCCCTGGTGGCGCGCGCCCTGACGGCCGACGCCGTGCTGTTCGGCGCGGTCGGCGGCGAGAAGTGGGACAGCCAGCCCATCCACCTGCGCCCCGAGGCCGGGTTGCTGCGGCTGCGCAAGGAACTGGACCTGTTCGCCAACCTGCGTCCCGCCATCTGCTTTCCGGAGTTGGCGGGAAGCTCGGCCCTGCGTCCCGAACTGGTCGAGGGGCTGGACATCCTGATCATCCGCGAGCTGACGGCCGGGGTCTATTTCGGCGAGCCGCGCGGCGTCGTCGACCTGGGCGACGGCAGGCGGCGTGCCTTCGACACCCAGGCCTACACCTCCGACGAGGTCGAGCGGGTGGTCCGGGCGGCGTTCGACATCGCCCGCGTGCGCCAGCGGCGGGTCTGTTCCGTCGACAAGGCCAACGTCATGCAGACGGGCGCCTTCTGGCGCGAGATCGCCACGGCCGTCGGCCACGACTATCCGGACGTCGAGCTGAGCCACATGTACGCCGACAACTGCGCCATGCAGCTGATGCGCCGGCCCAAGCAGTTCGACGTGGTGGTCACGGACAACCTGTTCGGAGACATCCTGTCCGACGCGGCGGCTATGCTGACCGGCTCACTGGGGCTGCTGCCCTCGGCTTCGCTGGGCGCGGCGGACGGCGAGGGCCGCCGCAAGGCGCTCTACGAGCCGGTGCACGGCTCGGCCCCCGACATCGCCGGCAAGGGCCTGGCCAATCCCCTGGCCACCATCCTGTCGTTCGGCATGCTGCTGCGCTACTCGGCCGAGGCGCCGGCGGCCGCCGACCGCCTGGACGCCGCCGTGCGCAAGGTGCTGGCCGACGGCGTGCGCACCGCCGACATCGCCCGGCCCGGCGAGGCGAACGTCACCACCTCCGGCATGACCGACGCGGTGCTGGCCGCGCTGGAGACGATCTAACTGCTCATCGGATTGAGCGCTAAACCCGGTTGGGCGCCGGCCCGCCGGGGGTTAGGCTGCAGGTTCGGGGCGGCGAGGCCCAGGAGGATCAGTTGGCGGGCAAGATCGGTATGGGGCTGTTGATCGTCGTGGGCGTCGTGGTCGTGCTGCTCGGCGCGGCGTTTCTGGTGCTCAACCGTCCGGACATTCCGTTCGAGACCCTGGAAGCGAAGTACGCGGCCCCGACCTCGCACTTCGCCGACCTGCCGGGCGGCGTGCGCATGCACTACCGCGACGACGGCGATCCTGCGAAGCCGGTGGTCATGCTGGTGCACGGCTATGGCGACAGCTTCCTGACCTGGGCGCCCGTGATCGACCGCCTGAAGGCCGACTACCGGGTCATCACCATCGACCTGGCCGGCCACGGCCTGACGCGCACGCCGCCGGACTATGTCGCCGACTCCGACAAGTTCGCCGAACAGGTCGACGCCGTGGCCGCCAAGCTGAACCTGCCGCCCTTCGCCATCGTCGGCAACTCGATGGGCGGCGGCGTCGCCTGGCAGACCGCGGTGCGGTTCCCGAACCGGCTGAGCGCCCTGGTGCTGGTGGACGCCGCCGGCTGGCCGGCCGACCCGAACAAGCCGGTCCCCACGGCCTTCAAGCTGATCCAGAGCCCGGTCGGCCGCTGGCTGGTGCAGCGGATCGAGACGCGCCCGCTGACGACCCAGGGCCTGAAGATGGACGTGGTCGACAAGTCGTTGATCACGCCCGAGTTCGTGAACAACTGGGTGGCCGTGCAGCAGGCGCCCGGCCACCGCGCCATCCTGATGGGCATCCGCCCCGGCAAGCACGGCCTCGCCACCCCCGAGGTCCTTGGAAAGATCACGGCGCCGACCCTGGTGCTGCACGGTGAGCAGGACGTGATCGTCGAGCCGGAAGCGGCCCGAAAGTTCGCCGCCGCCATCCCCGGCGCCAAGCTGATCACCTATCCGGACGCCGGCCACCTGCCGCAGTACGAAGTCCCCGACAAGGTGGCCGCCGACATCACCGCCTTCCTGCAGGCTCAGGCCCCCGCCGCCGCAACGGCGCCGACGGCCCAGTAAGCCCCCGGCTCACGGAACCCCCATGACCAAGCCCTTCACGCCCACGGCCAACTCGCTCGAAGCCTTCTGGATGCCGTTCACGCCGAACCGGCGGTTCAAGGCCGATCCCCGTTTCCTGGCCCGCGCCGAGGGGATGCACTACTTCACGCCGGACGGGCGCAGGATCCTCGACGCCACGTCGGGCCTGTGGTGCGTCAACGCCGGGCACAACCGTCCCAGGATCGTCGAGGCCATCCAGCGGCAGGCCGCCGAGATGGACTATGCGACGACGTTCAACATGGGCCATCCGCTGGCCTTCGAATTCGCCAACCGGCTGGCCGCGATCCTGCCCGACGGCCTCGACCACGTGTTCTTCACCAACTCCGGCTCGGAGTCGGTGGACACCGCCCTGAAGATCGCCCTCGCCTACCAGCGGGTGCGCGGCAAGGGGACCAAGACCCGGCTGATCGGCCGCGAGCGCGGCTATCACGGCGTCGGGTTCGGCGGCATCTCGGTCGGCGGGATCGTCAAGAACCGCATGTACTTCGGCTCGCTGCTGACCGGCGTGGACCACCTGCCGCACACCCACGATCCCAAGCGCAACGCCTTCAGCAAGGGCCAGCCGGAACACGGCGCGGACCTCGCCGACGAACTGGAGCGCCTGGTCACCCTGCACGACGCCTCGAACATCGCGGCGGTGATCGTCGAGCCGGTGGCGGGATCCACCGGGGTGCTGGTGCCGCCCAAAGGCTATCTCCAGCGCCTGCGCGCCATCTGCGACAAGCACGACATCCTGCTGATCTTCGACGAGGTGATCACCGGCTTCGGACGGCTGGGCTCGGCCTTCGGCGCCGACCACTTCGGGGTCACGCCCGATATCATGACCCTGGCCAAGGGCATCACCAACGCGGCGGTGCCGATGGGCGCCGTGGCCGTGAAGCCCGAGATCTACGAGACCATGCTCGACGCCGCCGACGCGCCCATCGAGCTGTTCCACGGCTACACCTATTCGGCCCACCCGCTGGCCTGCGCCGCCGGGATCGCCACCCTCGACGTCTATGCCGAGGAAGACCTGTTCGCCCGGGCCGGCCGCCTTTCGGACCGCTGGCAGGAGGCGGTCCACAGCCTGCGCGACGCCCGCCACGTCGTCGACATCCGCAACCTGGGCCTGGTGGCCGGCATCGAGCTGGAGCCGCGCGCCGGCGCGGCCGGCGAGCGGGCCCAGGAGGCGTTCCGCAACGCCTTCGACCAGGGCCTGCTGATCCGGGTGACCGCCGACATCATCGCCCTGTCGCCGTCGCTGATCGTCGAGGAGGCCCAGATCGACGAGATCGTGGCCAAGCTGCGCGACATCCTTTCGGCGATCGGGTGACGCGGCCATGAGCGAGGCGCACGACGGGCTGGGAAACCGGATCAGCGCCTGCGCGCCGGAGACGGCCGCGGCCATCGCCGACTTCGTGGGCGGGTTCCTGAACTACGAGCCGCGGGCGGTGAACGTGCTCAAGGCGGCGGCCGCCGATCCGGGCAGCGCGCTCGCCAACGCCTATGCCGGCGTCCTCCTGATGCTCGGGGAAGGCATGGAGTTCCCGGCCCGCGCCCGCGAGTTCCTGTCCCGGGCCGAGGCGGCCCCGGCGGGCGACCGCCGCGAAGCCGGCGCGACAGCCATGCTGAAGGCCTGGATCGACGACGATCTGCCGGCCGCGCTGCGGATCATCGAGGAGGTCGTCGCCGACCACCCGACCGACCTCGCCCTGGTCAAGCTTCACCAGTACATGGACCTCAACCGGGGCGACTTCCCCGCCATGCTGCGCGTGGTGCGCCAGGTCGAGCCGCACAATCCGGAGCTGCCGCAACTCCACGCCATGAAGGCCTTCGCCTACGAACAGTGCCATCTGCTCGACAAGGCCGAGGCCTCGGGCTGGCGGGCGCTGGAGATGAAGGCCGACGAGCCATGGGCGCAGCACGCCCTGGCCCACGTGATGATCACCCAGGGCCGGATCGACGAGGGGGCCCAGTTCATGGCCGCGGCCGCCCCCGGCTGGGCGGGGCTGAATTCGTTCATGTACACCCACAACTGGTGGCACCTGGGGCTGTTCTATCTGAGCCAGGGGCGCGGCCAGGCGGTGCTGGACATCTACGACAAGCATGTCTGGACCCAGGACCGCACCTACTCCCAGGACCAGATCGGCGCGGTCGCCCTTCTGGCCCGCCTGGAGTTCGCCGGGGTCGACGTGGGCGAGCGCTGGCGCGACCTGGGCGATTGGCTCGCCGTGCGGGCCGACGACGTGGTGCTGCCCTTCCTGTCGATCCAGTACCTGCTGGGCCTGGCGCGGGCCGGGCGCCCCGAGGCCGACGCCCTGATGGCGGCCATCGAACGCCGGGCCGGCCAGGCGCCGGCGCACGAACGCCGCGCCTGGGCCGAGGCCGCCCTGCCCGCGGCCCAGGGGATCCTGGCCTTCGCCCGCGAGGACTATGGCCGCGCGGCCGAGCGCATGGGCGCGGCCCTGCCCCGGTTGGTC
>ENA-UOYA01002652-UOYA01002652.1-activated-sludge-metagenome-genome-assembly--contig:-NODE-2652-length-17043-cov-7.016129_pt1 | contig 17043 bp, 11 predicted proteins | sample MGYA00238163_ERZ764804 | MGnify/ENA primary metagenome ERZ764804 (study PRJEB28919, sample SAMN05720223) | activated sludge metagenome | isolation source: Anaerobic digester | place: Hong Kong... | reverse complement strand
ACCAGAGATGCTCCATCCATAATGTCTTTGTAGCTGATGGTTTGCTTTTCGTAGGGTTTACCGTTTAACTCGATTTTTTCGACATACTTATTGTCCTCCGAAATATTTTTGGCTTCCATTGAAAATACTTTCCCGTTACCGACATTGATTTTAGCTGCCGGAATTTGCGGAGCGCCAATCACAAACTCTCCGCTTACCGGATTAACCGGATAGAACCCAAGCGAAGAGAAAATATACCAGGCCGACATTTGGCCGCAATCGTCGTTGCCGATTAACCCGTCGGGCAGATTCTTGTAAAAATCGGTACAAATTTGACGAACCAGTTCCTGCGTTTTGTACGATTGACCCAAATAGGTATAAAGATAGGCAATATGATGGCTGGGCTCGTTGCCGTGCGCATATTGTCCGATCAGTCCGGTTACGTCGGAAAGCGTATTTTTCGATTTTGCCGTGGTAAAGAACAACGAATCCAACCGTTCTGCCGCTTTCTTGTTATCGCCCATCAAAGCCAGCAACCCGGGAATATCTTGAAGCACATGCCAAGTATATTGAGCAGCGTTTCCTTCAGTATAATCGCCACCCACACTCGAATCGCCGTGTGCCAGTTCAAACGGATCGAACGGTGTGCGCCAGTTACCTTTGCTGTCGCGCCCCCGCATATAGTTTATGGAAGGGTCAAACAGGTTTTTATAGTATTCGGCACGTTTTCGGAAAAATTGGGTATCCCTTTTCTTTCCGAGTTTTTCGGCCATTAAACCGGCACAATAATCATCGAATCCCGATTCCAATGTGCGCGAAACCGATTCCACCGTCACCAAATCGAAAGGATAATAACCGTATTTGTCGTATAGCGTCCAGTCGGATTTCGGATGATTCAGCGTAAGCGATTTTTTTACTTCGTTATACGCGCGCTCCGGATCAAATCCTTCGAATCCTTTCAAATAAGCATCAACAATCATTGGAACCGAATGATTGGCAATCATGGTGTAGGTTTCTTGTCCCCACAATGCCCAGATGGGCAGATGCCACTGTTGCTCGCTGTAATCGAGCATAGAATTCACAAAGTCGGGAATCAGTTCCGGACTGATGAGGGTGTACAGGGGGTAGGCTGCACGGAAAATGTCCCATTGCGACCAGGTCGAATAAAACTTTCCGCCCGATGATTGTGCTATTTCCCTTCGGGGACCTATGTATTTACCGTCCACGTCGGCAATGTTGTTGGGTTGAATAAACAAATGATAAACTGCGGTATAAAAATTGTTTTTTTGCGCATCTGTTCCTTCCATTTGAATACGGGAAAGGTATTTGTTCCATTCGTTTTTTGCATTTTGCCGAACAGCGTCAAAATCCCATCCCGGAACTTCGGCTTTCAAGTTTGCTTTTGCACCTTCCACACTAGCTGAAGACAAGGCGATCTTCATGTGGAGCGTTGTGTCGTTTTGCATATCGAAAGTGAGAATATAACGCGGAGCTTTTTCGCGTGAATCACGTTTGGGGAGCTCTTCTTTTGCCACGATGGGTTTATCGAAGCTGATCACGAAATAATAAATGCGATCGACCCATTCTTTGCGACGGGTATGGCCGGAAATGGTTTTGGAGTTCTCGAATTTTACTTCATTTTCGAGCACATGAGAATGAATGCGATCTTCCGTCCATACCAATCCGCTTTGGAAGTCGGCCAATACGTTGGCGGCTTTCCCTTTGCCGAACGTATATTTATGGAAAGCCACGTGCGGAGCAGCCGTAATCTCCACATGCACGTCGTTGTCGGTTAATTTTACCGTATAATAGCCCGGCGAGGCATCCTCGCTTACTAGATCGTACTTGCTTCGTAAATCTTCGCGTTTATTTCCGGAAAAAGGTTGGATGAGCAAATCGCCGAGATCGATACAGCCCGTACCGTTTAATCGGGTTTGTGAAAACCCGTTGATGAGCGAATCGCCATAGACGTATCCGGCACAATATTCCCATGAGTAGTTGCCGGTTTCGGGACCTGCCTGAATCATGCCCAACGGATAGGTTGCTCCGGGAAAGGTGTGTCCGGTGAACGCTGTGCCGATGAATGGATCAACATACCGGGTATAATCGGTTTCTTCCGTAATGGGTTGTTCCTTTTGCTTTTGAGTACATCCAACAAGAATGGTGCTGAATACTAAAATAAATAAAGATACTTTTTTCATATCATGAGGTTTTTATGTCGTAACAAACGCAGTGCCTACCGCAAAGATAGAAAATAAACCGCTAAATTGTTTATGTTGCGTTGAGCTGTTCCACAATGGTTTATTTTTTGGCAGGGGGTTGATTCGAAATCCGCATGGAATCCCGCACCAGATAAATGCACAAGAGGATATACATACCCAACGCCAATCCTTGTGCACCGGCACTTTCGGCCCAGGCGCTGTTTTTGAGATCTACGCCGGCAAATTTGATGGCTGCACTCACTACTCCCATCAAGGCACCGCCTGCAATAAATCCCGATGCCAACAGTGTACCCTTTTCTTTTCGAGCGGTGTTTAGCGCCTCATCGTTGCTTCGGGAAGAGACATACCAACTGATGAAGCCGCCGATCAATAAGGGAATATTCAGTTCGAAAGGGATAAACATACCTAAGGCGAATGCCAGTGCCGGAATCTTGAATATCGTCAGAACAATGGCAATCAAGGCCCCGATGCCGTAGAGAATCCACGGGGCTCCGGTTCCCGACATTAATGGATCGATCACAGCTGCCATTGCGTTGGCCTGAGGAGCGACCAATGCTCCTTCTCCGGTAAAACCGTAGGTTTTGTTCAAGATCATGATTACTCCTCCCACAGTGGCAGCCGAAACCAACGTGCCGAGAAACTTCCAGGTTTCCTGCTTCTTGGGTGTGGAGCCGATCCAGTAGCCGATTTTTAGATCGGTAATGAAACCGCCGGCCATGGACAATGCCGTACAAACCACTCCGCCGATAACCATTGCAGCCACCATTCCCGAGGTACCTTTCAGGCCTACGGCCACCAGAATAACCGATGCCAGAATCAGCGTCATCAGGGTCATGCCCGATACGGGGTTAGTGCCAACGATGGCAATGGCATTGGCAGCCACGGTGGTAAAAAGGAAAGCGATGATGGCAACAACAAGAATGGCTATAACGGCATGAAGCAGGTTGTGCACAACGCCGAAATAAAAGAAAACAAAAGTGGCAATCAATGCAATGATCGTCCCTATTGAAATGATTTTCATGGGGATATCAAGTTCTGTACGTTTTACCTTTCCGTCCGTTTTCACACCTTTGCCTCTCATTTCGTTGGCGGCCAATCCGACAGCTCCTTTAATAATATCCCACGATTTGATGATGCCGATGATCCCGGCCATCGCGATGCCGCCGATGCCGATGTGGCGTGCAAATGTAGAAAAGATTTCTTCTGGCGGGAGCGCTGCGATAGATCCTGTAAAAGCAGGGTTCAATGTGGTTGCCAGGGCGTCGCTTGCCCATGGAAGAAGCGGCACAATCACAAACCATACCAGAGCCGAACCGATGGTAATGATCGCCGCATATTTTAATCCGACGATATATCCCAATCCCAGCACGGCAGCACCGACATTGAGCTTGAACACTACTTTTGCTTGGTTGGCGAGGGCTGCTCCGGCAGCGGTTACGCGTGAAGTGAAAACTTCGGCCCATCCGCCGAAAGTGGAAACCACGAAATCGTAAATTCCGCCGATCAGGCCGGCCATTATCAGGGGTTTGGCCTGATTGCCGCCTTTTTCTCCCGACACCAGCACCTGAGTGGTAGCGGTGGCTTCGGGAAACGGATATTTGCCGTGCATGTCGGATACGAAATATTTTCGAAAAGGAATCAAAAAAAGAATACCGAGTATACCTCCCAGCAGGGAACTCAGAAATACCTGCATGAAATTGACCGTGATTTCAGGATATTTTACCTGAAGGATATAAAGTGCAGGGAGGGTAAAAATGGCACCGGCAACAATTACGCCCGAACTGGCGCCAATGGATTGGATAATCACGTTTTCACCCAAAGCATTTTTTCGTTTCGATGCACTCGACAGTCCCACGGCGATAATGGCAATGGGAATGGCAGCTTCAAATACTTGTCCGACTTTCAATCCCAAATAGGCTGCGGCAGCCGAAAAAAGAACAGCCATCAATACACCCAGCGAAACGGAGCGGCCATTCACTTCGGGATAGATTTTGTCGGGCGAGAGTAGCGGTTCATACGTTTCACCCGGTTTTAATTCGCGCATGGCATTCTCCGGTAATCCTTTAATTTTTTCTTCTTCAAATTCCATTTTTTAATGTTATTATCTAATTGAAAAACAAAGAGAAACAGGTGAATCATTTTTCTTTTTCCTGTTTTTTTGATGTAAAATTCAGCGACGAAAATACAAAATATTATTAAAATCTGCGAATGATTCGCTATTTTATGTCGAAAACTTCCTGTTTTCCGGTGAAAATAAATACCTTTGTTTTTGGTGAATTTCAGTCACCTGATGGTTATTTGGTTACTTACGAACATTTTTTTCTTTCAGTTGTTAAAAAACGCATTACAGAGCCCGAATCAAGCATAAATATCAATTTGCGGTTATGGTTTTCGACTTAGATATGATCCGTAGAGTATATTCGGATCTTCCTCACAAGATACAACAGGTGAAAAGCGAGTTAAAACGTCCGTTGACGCTCACCGAAAAGATTTTGTTTTCGCATTTGGCGGACGACATGCCGATAAAAGATTACAAAAGAGGTATCGATTATGTCAATTTTTCACCCGATCGGGTGGCAATGCAAGATGCTACGGCACAAATGGCACTTTTGCAGCTGATGAATTCCGGTCGCGAAAGGGTTGCCGTTCCTTCCACGGTACATTGTGATCACCTGATTCAGGCGTATAAAAATGCGGCGGAGGATCTGCAGGAAGCAAAAATAACCAACAAGGAAGTATATGATTTTTTGCGTGCCGTTTCCAATAAATACGGCATCGGATTTTGGGAACCCGGAGCAGGCATCATTCATCAGGTGGTATTCGAAAATTATGCTTTCCCCGGCGGAATGATGGTGGGAACCGATTCGCATACCCCTACGGCCGGTGGATTGGGAATGATAGCCATTGGCGTAGGTGGTGCCGATGCCGTGGATGTGATGGCCGGCCTGCCGTGGGAGTTGAGAATGCCCAAGCTTATCGGCGTGAAGCTCACCGGCAGATTGTCGGGGTGGGCTGCTCCAAAAGATGTGATCCTGAAATTGGCCGGCCTGTTGACGGTTAAAGGAGCCACGAATGCGGTTATCGAATATTTTGGCGAAGGAGTCGAATCGTTGTCGGCAACCGGAAGAGGAACCATCTGCAACATGGGTGCCGAAGTAGGGGCTACTACTTCTGTTTTTCCCTTTGACGAAAAATCGGCAATTTATCTCGAAATCACCGGTCGCAAAGAGGTTGCCGATGAGGCACGCCGCATAAGCGAATATTTGCGTCCCGATCCGGAAGTAATGGAGAATCCGTCGGCTTATTACGACCGGGTAATCGAAATCGATCTTTCCGAACTGGAACCGTATATTAATGGTCCTTTCACGCCCGACGCCGCTCATCCGGTGTCGGAATTTGCCGAAGTGGTGAAAAAGAATAACTACCCACAGAAAATCGAAGCCGGGTTGATTGGTTCGTGTACCAATTCATCCTACGAAGATCTCTCGCGCGCCGCATCCGTTGTTCGCGATGCACGAAAGAAAGGACTGACGGTAAAAGCTCAGTTCATTATTAATCCGGGTTCGGAACAGGTACGTTATACGGCCGAACGAGATGGCATTTTGCGTGAATTTGAGGAAGCCGGAGCCGTAATCATGGCCAATGCTTGTGGTCCGTGTATCGGCCAGTGGAAACGATCGGATGAAAAAACCGATCGCCCCAATTCCATCGTTACGTCGTTCAATCGCAATTTTGCCAAACGTAACGACGGCAATCCCAATACCCATGCTTTTGTGGCTTCGCCCGAGTTGGTGGCTGCACTTACCATTGCCGGCGACCTTTGTTTCAATCCGCTTACCGATACGCTTGAAAACGAGCGGGGTGAGCAGGTGAAACTTGCCGAACCGGTCGGTTACGAAATTCCTCCGCACGGCTTCGAAGTGAAAAATTTGGGGTATGTAGCTCCTTCGCCCGAGGCCGGCAGTGTGGAAATACATATCGATCCCCGGTCTCAGCGATTGCAAAAACTCGAACCTTTCCCGGCATGGGATGGGGAAGATTTCATCGATTTGCCGCTACTCATCAAAATAAAAGGAAAATGTACCACAGACCATATTTCCATGGCGGGTCCCTGGCTTCGTTTCCGGGGTCATCTCGACCATATTTCCGACAATTTGTTTATCGGTGCGGTAAATGCTTTCAATAATCGAACCAATTCCGTGCTCGATCCCGAAACATTGGAATACGTGCCTGTACCGGTATTGGCACGCAAATTCAAGGCGAAAGGTATCGGGTCGGTGGTGGTTGCCGAAGAAAATTACGGCGAAGGTTCAAGCCGTGAACATGCGGCGATGGAACCACGCTATTTGAACGTAAAGGCCATTATTGTCAAGTCGTTCGCCCGTATTCACGAAACCAATCTCAAAAAACAAGGGGTACTGGCACTGACTTTTGTCAATAAGGAAGATTACGATAAGGTGCAGGAAAGAGATAAAATAAGCATTCTCGGATTAAAGGAATTTGCACCGGGAAAAAATCTCACGGTTCAACTTCTTCATGCCGATGGTACGAAAGAAGTCTTTGAAGCAGCGCATTCCTACAATGCCCAACAGATCGAATGGTTTAAAGCGGGAAGCGCGCTCAATGCGAGATAAACGGTTAAGTTGACAATTTAAAAACAAACAAAAATGAATGCCGACGAAAGAATTAATTTCATAGAAGATAAATATTTGATTTATAAGCTGTCGGAATCAATAAAAAAGACCACCGACATCAATAAGGAATTATTCGCCCAAATGAATGTCAAGCGCGGATTGCGCAACGAAGACGGATCGGGCGTTTTGGTTGGCCTTACCCGCATCGGCGATGTGGTCGGCTACGAGAAACAGCCGGACGGTACACTCAAACCGATTCCGGGAAAGTTATATTATAGGGGAATGGATGTGGAAGACTTGGTACATGGGTTTCAGCGTGAAAACCGACTGGGATTTGAGGAAACGGCCTATTTGATTCTGTCCGGAGTGCTTCCAAACAAAAGCGAGTTGGAAACTTTTCGTGAAATCATCATGAAAACCATGCCGTTGGAACACAAAGCTACCATGAATATTCTTTCTCTGCAAGGGAAAAATATCATGAATATTCTGGCACGAAGCGTTCTCGAGTTATATACGTACGACGAAAACCCCGACGATATTTCTCCCGATAATCTCATTCGTCAATCCATCAATCTGATCGCAAAATTCCCAACCATCATTGCTTATGCTTATCAGGTGTTGCGGCATAATCAGTTGGCTCGCTCTCTGCATATTCGCCACCCCTACGAAGATCGTTCGGTGGCCGAAAATTTTCTTTTCATGATGAAAGGGAAAGATGCTTATACCGATTTGGAGGTGAAAATTCTCGATCTGGCTTTGATCCTTCATGCCGAACACGGCGGAGGAAACAACTCCACCTTTTCGGTGCGGGTAGTGAGCTCTACCGAAACCGATACCTATTCGGCTATTGCAGCCGGAATCGGTTCGTTGAAAGGTCCATTGCACGGAGGAGCCAATATCAAGGTGAAAGGGATGCTCGACGATATGAAGAAGAATATCAAGAACTGGAAAGATATCGACGAAATCGATGCTTATCTACTGAAGATCCTGAATAAGGAAGCATACGATCGCAACGGATTGATCTACGGCATCGGGCATGCGGTATATACCATAAGCGATCCTCGTGCCCTGTTGCTCAAAGAAATGGCCGGGCAGTTGGCAAAAGAAAAGCATCGCGAGGAGGAATTCGAATTTATGCAACGTATCGAAGAGCGTGCCGTTAAAATATTTATGGATTATAAGGGGGCTCATGCAAAGAGTGCTAAACAAGTATGTGTTAATGTGGATTTTTATTCGGGGTTTGTATATGATGCTATCGGATTGCCGAGTGAAGTTTTCACTCCTTTGTTTGCTATGGCCCGCATTGTAGGTTGGAGTGCCCATCGCATTGAGGAACTGAATTTCAGCAGCAAACGTATTATCCGCCCGGCATATAAGAATGTGCTCGAAACGCAGCCTTATGTTCCCATTAATGAGCGGTAAGCCGCATTTTTTGTACACGATTGTTTTATAAAGGAAGAGCGATTTATATACAATGAAGAAAATTAAAGTAGAAAATCCCGTAGTGGAAATGGACGGCGACGAGATGGCGCGGATCATCTGGTCGTTCATCAAACAACAACTTATTTTGCCTTATCTCGATCTGAATATCAAATATTTTGATCTTAGCATTCAGCATCGCGATGCAACCGACGATCGGGTAACGATAGAGGCGGCCGAAGCGATTAAGCAATACCATGTGGGCATCAAGTGTGCCACCATCACTCCCGATGAAGCGCGGGTAAAAGAGTTCGGATTAAAAAAGATGTGGAAATCGCCCAACGGAACCATCCGGAATATTGTTGGGGGAACGGTGTTTCGCGAACCCATCATCTGTTCCAATATTCCGCGGTATGTGCCGGGATGGACAAAGCCTATCGTGATTGGACGTCATGCGTTTGGCGATCAATATAAAGCTACCGATAAAGTGATTAAGGGAAAAGGTACCCTGAGCATGACGTTTACGTCCGACAACGGCGAAACGCAAACCTGGGAAGTGTATCGTTTCAATGGCGACGGTGTGGCCATGACGATGTACAATACCGACGACTCGATCTACGGGTTTGCCCGCTCTTCGTTTCAAATGGCACTGAAGAAAAAATATCCGTTGTATCTTTCCACTAAAAACACCATTCTTAAAGCGTATGACGGACGATTCAAGGATATTTTTCAAGAAGTTTACGAAAAAGAATTCAAAAACGCGTTCGAGAAAGCAGGCATAACCTACGAGCACCGCTTGATCGACGATATGGTGGCTTCGTCGCTTAAAGGACATGGCGGGTTTGTGTGGGCATGTAAGAATTACGATGGCGATGTGCAGTCGGATGCCGTGGCTCAAGGTTTCGGTTCGCTGGGCATGATGTCTTCCGTGTTGATAACGCCCGACGGCAAGACGGTGGAAGCAGAAGCCGCTCACGGCACGGTAACCCGTCATTACCGTTTATACCAAGAGGGGAAAGAAACCTCAACCAATCCCATTGCTTCTATTTTTGCATGGACGCGCGGTTTGGCTCATCGGGGCAAACTCGATAATAACGAGGCATTGATCGATTTTTGCGAAAAACTGGAACGGGTTTGCATCGAAACCGTTGAAAGCGGAAAAATGACCAAGGATCTTGCCCTGTTGTTTTACGGTAACCGGTTGACCCGCGATAACTATCTGAATACGGAGGAGTTTTTAAATACGCTGAAAATCAACCTCGAAAAGAAATTGGAATAAATCCCGCACAAGGTCTTAAACGATTTAAAAAGCCGTATCTCGCATCAGAATCCGAAGTCTTCGATTTCGATTTCTTCTGCTTTTTCCTCTTTTATCTCAATCCGGTTGTGGGCTTCCAGTCCCTCCACGTAAATGGCTTTGTAAGGAATAGCCGGGCAGATCGACTCGCATCCGCCGCAACCAACGCATATGGAGGGTTCGATATGCGGTATGGTGAGCGCACCTTTGTAGGGCACCATACTCACCGCTTGCGTCGGACAATGTTCGGAGCAGGCACCGCAACTCGTTTCATCGTAATAAACAATGCAGTTTTCGAGGATGAAATGCACTTGCCCCATCTGCGTATGATGTTTTTCCTCTACGGTCAGCGGCGTGAGCGCACCGGTAGGGCATACGTCGCCGCAAACCGTGCAATCGTAATTGCAGAAGCCGTGATCGAAATACAAATGCGGCTGCATCATCCCGCCTAAACCGTATTCCAGAAATGCCGGTTTTATGACGTGTGAGGGGCATTTGCTCACGCACAGATGACACGATATGCATTTTTCCCGCAAGTGATCGAAATCGAGAGCACCCGGAGGAGCGATCGGCGTTTGCCGTTTGGGTTCTTTTTTGGCATGCAGCTTCCCCGTGGTTTCTTGAGCAATCAGTTTTCCGGCGGCAAGGGCGGTCAATAGTGTTGCCGAAAGAAACCGCCTTTTGGATGTGTCGACCGATTTGGCGGGTTTGTCGTACGAATATGCCGGCAGAGGGTCGACTATTCTTTTCCTGCGTGGGAGAACGGGTGCATACTTTATGGCATCGCGATTGCAGCTTTCTATGCAGTTGAAACAGGTGACGCAGCGACTGTAATCTACCTTTTTGTTTTTGGCATCCAAACACGATGCTTTGCATTTCATGGTGCACAGACCGCACGAATTGCATTTGTCGTTTTCAACTTGTATTTTGAAAAGCGAGAATTTGCTCAGAAAGCCGAGAACGGTTCCCGCAGGACAAAGGGTGTTGCAATAGGTTCGGCCGTTGCGCCATGCCAGAAAGCCGATTCCCAGCAAGGTGATCAGGGCTATAATCGTGGAAAAAAGCCCCAATCCGTATATCGCAACTTTATAGAAGGTATAGTTACCGAAGGAGGTAAATATAGCCTCGAGTAAATTGTTTCCTGCCAGATAGGCGGGGCGGAAAAGATGAGTAACCATTCGTCCGTAGGCTCCGTAAGGGTCGAGTAAGCCAAGCAGGAAAGTGAATCCGAAAAGAAAAGCAACGACGACAATACCCAATATGCTCCAACGGAGCACGGTTTTGGCTTTGCTGTACGTGTATCGCTTCTTTTTTGTGAATTTTTTCGACAGCCATGCCACTACGTCCTGATAAATTCCCATCGGGCAAACCGAGGAGCAGTAGATCCGGCCGAATATCAGCGTGAGCATCACCAGTGCAACGATGATGCCCACATTGAGTGCCAATACGGCCGGGATAAATTGTATCTCGGCCAAAAAACTGAAACGCTGAGGCAGAAATCCCCTGAAATCGAGAAAATAAAGGGTAATCAGCGAAACCAACACGAGAGATACGATAACCCGAATTTTTTTCAGCATCTTGCCCGCCTATTTATATCTTGATTCTTTTGATTTTCAGGCTGTCGAGATTCATCGTTCCCAATCCCAGCGCCTGAGCATTGGCAATGTGTTTGACTCTTTCAATCGGCATTTCGCGAACCTGATTGAAGAAATTGGCTGCAGCCGTATCTACCGCAACGATGTCTTGCGATACGAAAAGTCCTTTGGCAAGTACCACATCCGATGGCGATTTCCCCCTCGGACCGTTGGTCTTCATTATCCGGTAGGCGTCTACCACGTTCAATACGGGACGTTTTTCGTATGTACAAATATCGGCTATGCATTGCTGCAAATCGTGAGCATGAAAATAACCCCTATCCCACACAATTCCCATATAATTTTTCATGGAAATGGTAAGTTGTGCGCCGCCATGATTCTTCAGGCAGGGAACATTAATCCATTTGTCGCTGTCCACAATGGCTTCGTGAACTTTTGCCGACTTCAGGTTTTTCCCTTTCGGAACGGAAACCTCCTTGTAATACGATTCCTGATGGGCCGGCACCACTTTGGCCCCTGCCGCCTTGGCTGCTGCTTCGATGCCGCTGTTGGCATAACATTTACGCCACTCGTCGCACGGATGATCAAAAACGACAACCTCTTTTGCTCCTGCATCAAAGCATTGTTTGATGATTTCGGCTACGAGCTTGGGGTTGGTATCGGCTCCCATTTCGGGGGGTTGATCCCATCCGATATTCGGTTTCACGCATACTTTGTCGCCTTTGTTTATGAAGTTTTTCATTCCTCCCATTTCGGTGATGGCTTTGCGGAACATCACTTCCGGCTCGCCGCCCATTACGGCTACCAAATCGTAGTTGGCTGCTGCATGGGTTGTTTGGAAAGATTGTGTGAGGATGCTCATCGCTTCTGCATCCTTAATTGTGGTCAAGGTTGCACCGCTCAGTGCTATGGCTTTTAGAAATTTTCGTCTATCCATAGTTGTATCGATTAATAATAAAATAGTTTACGAATAAATGGGTATTTCTTATTTAAAAATGCATCCGGATACCTCCAAATACGGTTGTGCCGGGCATGGGGTATCCTGCCATGATTTCGTAGGATTGTCCGAGCAAATTTTCGCCTCTCAAAAAGAAAGTCAAGTCGTTTAAAACCCGATAGTTGATGCGGGCGTTCCACAAAGTGAAACTTTCTTTTACCGGTTGGGGTGACGTTTGCGTGTACAGATTCCCGATGTATTGGATTCCCGAGGTAATGTTCCATCGGCTTTTGGTATAGTTCCCGCTAACGTACAATTTATGTTCGGTTGCCGTACGTATTTTGTACGTCATGTCCAGCAAACTGTAATTGGCCGAGAATCGCAGATGGCTTGTCGCCTGATAACTTGCGGTGATTTCCATCCCTTTATTTTCGATTTTCCCGGTATTTACATTCCGCGGTTTCCCGTCTACCATTTCAACCTGTATCAGGTTATCCCCTTTGATGTAATACCCGTTCAATCCCAGATTGATTTTGTTGTTCAACAGAGCCTGCAACACCGATATTTCGTAATTGACGAGCCGTTCGGGTTTGAGATCGGGGTTCTGCGGCGGAAACATATACATCTCGCGAATCGTGGGATTTCGGTATCCTTTGCTGACGATGGCTTTCAACACGGTGGTAGCCGAAGCCGTGAAACTTACGCCGGCTTGTGGAATCCATTCCGAACCGTTGATCTCGTGATAATCCCGGCGGATGCCGCCGTTGAGTGTCAGCCGGTTGTTTAACACCCGTTGCTGAACATTCACATAACCGGCAAAGGTGTTTAGTAGGGTATCTGCCAACGGCTTGTTGGGGGTCTCGTCAAGATACCGGTTCCATGCTTTTCCTCCCCATCGTTTGTAGTCGAAACCCGCGGTGGTTGTGTTACCCGGGAAGAAAACATACGATTGAGCAGCCGTGAATCCCAGCATATAATCACGTGAACGAAACCGATACGTTTTTGGCTGCATTCCCTCGGCATAGCCATCGTTGATGGTGTGCGAACCGAAATTATAGAAAAATTTCAAGCTCCCCGAGGTACGATCGTAGGTGTTCGAGACAACCAACGAAGTCATTCCTCTTGTAATATCGGCATCGTTGTCGTTGAGGGGCGAAGAAACCGTTCCCGGATTCGATGTTTTGGTATTCGAGATATTCAGATCGATGAATGACGACCAATTCGTCGAAAAGTCGTATCCCGCTTTTCCGTATCCGCTCAGTTGCTCGGTATCCATATTCTTCCGATGTCCGTCGGAACGATTGTAGTCAACCGCCCCATCGACGTGAAACCGGTTCTTTTTCCATCCGCTCGACAGTTCGGTCGAAAACGTTTGGTAACTTCCGTATTGGGTCTGAAAGGAATGATGCCAACCGTCTTCCTGCTGTTTTTTGGTAATGATGTTGATCACGCCTCCCATTGCATTGGATCCGTAGAGCACCGAAGCCGGCCCGCGCACCACTTCTATCCGTTCGGCCATCATCGATTGATAGCTGTCGGCAAGCGGATGTCCCATCAGTCCCATATATTGCGGATTCCCGTCAATCAGGATCAATACACCCGTCGTAGGCGCTCCGCCGATACCCCTGATGTTCATGCTTCCGGCAGCTCCTTCGGCCACGCCATACCCCATTACGCCCCGTTGCGAGATAAAAAGTCCGGGGACTTCCTCGGCAAGCAAGGGCAGCAGCGAAGGCTGCAGTCGGTTTTCGATTTCCGCTGCCGATATTACGGAAACGCTCATGGGAACGTTTCGCAGGTTTACCTTGGTCATGGTGGCCGTTACCACCACTTCCTCCAGACGGATTGTATCGGTTACATTTTCCTCATCGGCTAAAAGAGGAACCATCGTTCCCAAGCAGATACCCATGCACAAAGCGATTTTTTTTACAACAGCCATGGAAATCTGAAACAGGGTTCGTCGTATAGCGAATAATCGGCCTTCCCGTTTACCGCAAAGGTTTTTATTTGCCCGGCGTCATGTAAAAGATCGATGGCGAATTGTACGGTCGCCCCCGTTTTGATGCGATCTTCCACCAAAAGAATTTTTTTGCCTTGGTACTCGAAATCGATAGGTGAAACAAGTTTCGGCCTGTCGTATTTCGGCTTTTGGTCGGGATCGCGGAGGTTGATTTTCAAAAGTTGAATGTCGATGTTCAATCGTTGATTGAGGATAGCGGCCGGGATGATTCCCCCATTGGCTATGGCAACAATCATATCGAACGTTTCGTGAAATTCGATTTCGCGAAACCGCTGCAATATTTCTTCGAATGACTTTTCTACCGGCATGTGACGTGGTTAAGCTTTAGCCAACGCTTTCAATGCAGCATAGCCGCCGAAGAGCTGAATCAGCATTCCCGGTACACCCATGCGGAAATCTTGCACGGCAACAAAGAAGTTCCCCGTCATAGCCCATTCCAGTCCTGTACCGATGACCTGATAGGCAAGAACAGCCAACAGGATTCCCCCTATCGATATTTTGCCGAAACGTTTTGCTGCCAGAGCAGCTGCAATGGCCAGGATAACCGACTTTGTCATGATTGCCGGGAGCATGGCAGCAACAGGCATGCCGAAAAGCAAACTGTTGGCCAGCGGCGATAAAACGGCAGTAAGCAGTCCGACATACATGCCGTATTTATACGCGGCAATCAACGTAAAGAAATAGATGGGAAGGAAGATCAATCCGCCGTTGGGAACAAGGTGTGCCAATTGCGGCAGAAGCAAATTTCCCACTATGAAAAGCCCCGCAAACAGATAGGTCTTTATGTTGCTGAGGTTAAGCGAATAAAGTTTGGTTGTTTCCATAGGGATACGTTTTAATAGGATGATTTTTTGATTTTCTCTGATGACGATAAACAAAGCTATACATATTTTGCGATATTTACGCAGAATGGGTTGTTATTTTTATTTAATAAAGGATTATCTGCAAGGCATTCTGTCATTGCGGCATCACCTCAATAATAATGGCCATCTTCCCCGATTAATCTATGATCCTGTACCGGAAAATGGGGCGGGAGATCCTTCAATAATGACTCCCTTCCCCGATGAAATTTATAAGCTTTCCCCGAAATCTGCTTTAAATTTTGCCATAAGCTTTTGCGGCCAATCGCTAACCGGTTCCAATCCACCCATAAAGAAGCGAAGCACAGGAGGTTCGTATACAAAGCGCAATCCACCGATAAGCTCCCGGTTTTCATACAGCCACGTCATCCGGTCAACCACATATTTAATTTGCGAAAGCGTAAATACACGCCGCGGAACAGCCAGCCGCACCAGCTCCATATTGGCTAGGGTTTCGTTGCCATCTTCATCTCGCTGGTTCGAGAGCGTACCCCTTTCCATTCCCCTTATTCCCGAAATCAAGAACAGGGCAGCGGCAAGCGCACCGGCGGGATATTCGTTCTGCGGGATATGTTTGCATATCTCCATCGCATTAACGTGTGCGCCCAACACGCCTGCCGGTTTAACCATAGGCACGCCATTGGAATCGAGGGCATTAACAAGATAAGCGATGAAATCGGGGCTTTGGCGAATCATGGTTTCATCGAGGGTTTCATACAACCCCACGGCCATGGCTTCAATCTCGCGTACAGAAATTCCTCCGTAGGTAAGAAATCCCTCGAAAAGCGGTATAAGAGGTTCCAGTTCACGGTAGATATCATGGTCGTTTGTACATATTCCTCCACCACGCGAAGAGCTTAATTTACGGGCAGAAAAATAAACGATATCGGCCAAATCGGTCATGATTTTAATGATCTCCCCGAGAGAAGTATTTTTAAATTCCTCTTCACGCAGATGTATCAGATAGGCATTTTCGCCCAACAAACTCGCGTCCATCACCAGTCGGATATTATATTTGTCGGCAATAGCCCTCACCTCCCTTAAGTTTTGAATGGAGAACGGTTGGCCTCCAATCAGGTTGGTAGAAGCTTCCACGCGAATGAACGGAATATTTTCGGCTCCATGGGTTTTTATCGTTTCCTCCAACTTCTCGATATGCATGTTTCCCTTAAAAGGGTAATCCGAATCTACGTTGAAGCCTTCGTCGTACAACAATTCGGTAACCTTTCCTCCGTATTGAGTGATGTGCGCCATGGTTGTTGTAAAATGGTAATTCATCGGAATAAGGTCTCCTTTGCGAATGTAAGCATTGCAAAGAATATTCTCGGCAGCCCTGCCTTGGTGAACCGGCAGAAAATATTTTTTGCCGAGAACCTCTTCAACGGCTTTTTGCAACTTGAAAAAACTTTGCGACCCCGCGTAGGCATCGTCAGCCTGCATCATTGCAGCCATCTGGTTATCGCTCATGGCATTGGTCCCACTGTCGGTCAACATATCCAGGAAAACATCCTTGGTGGTGAGCCGGAATGTGTTGAATCCTCCCTCTTCTAACGCTTTAAGCCTTCTCTCGATGGGTACCAAATGTAATTTTTGTACCACCCTTACTTTGTGGAGCTCTAAGGGAATATTCTCTCCGTAATAAAATTTGATTTCTTCCATAAAATTTAATTTCCGCTATAAGTTATTATACTTTTGAGTCAAATGGGTATGATTTGTCCTCGTTTTCTTGAAAATTGTTATTAAATTACGCTTGTAACCGGTATTTGCAAATACCAAGTCGCAAACATAGAGAAAAAAAGTGGAATTTTATACGGTGTAGTCCTGATTTTTTGTTTACATTTTTCTGTAAACGTATTTCGAAACAAGGTAAGGACAAGAGACCCCATCCTCGCACCAAGGCCGTACCATCCTCGCTCCATGCTTGCATCAGGTTTGCGTCATCCTCGCATAAAGTCCGCTCAGGCATCGCCTCTGCATCCCGCTCTACATGCGGCGAAGAAGCAGGTTTGTGCTACCCTGTTTTCGCCGATTCCGGTGATGTTGTCCCTGCTTAGAAGCGAAGGAAGAGCGAAGGAAGAGC
>ENA-UOYA01002647-UOYA01002647.1-activated-sludge-metagenome-genome-assembly--contig:-NODE-2647-length-17065-cov-5.927572_pt1 | contig 17065 bp, 14 predicted proteins | sample MGYA00238163_ERZ764804 | MGnify/ENA primary metagenome ERZ764804 (study PRJEB28919, sample SAMN05720223) | activated sludge metagenome | isolation source: Anaerobic digester | place: Hong Kong... | reverse complement strand
CTGCTGCGTGTTTGCCCCCCTGGGGGGACCCTGGCGCCGTACCGCAAGAGGTGCCGTGAACAGTAGGGAGCAAATAAAAAGGCTAATTGTTGAGAAAAGATGAGTTTACACTCATCTTCTCCTTTAATAGTTGTGTTATTTTAGAACCCTAACATTTGTTGTTGTTATAATTAAAGTTTTACCATTTAAATCCTCAGGAGCATATGTATCCAGGCAATTTTCTATAGCTAAATTAACTTGGGCTGGAGTTGTTGGGTTTACTTTTACCAAAATTATACCTCCACACTTACTCGCATCAAAGGAATAAAAATGTTTTCTATTTAGTGTAATAATTATACGATTATCTTTTTGGGCCAAGATGAATACCTGCTCATCAGTTCCACCAACTGCGGATGATATATCGTTTGGGTGAATATGAGCTACATCAAACCCTTTACTTTTTAACATACTACATGTCCTAGGGGAAATGCACTCATCCAGCAAGAATCTCATAGGGAAGCCCTCACTACTTATCTTCTACATCCGCTATTGCTGAGGCAAATAATAAGGCATTACTAATATCTTCTTCTGTTAAATGAGGGAATTCCTCAACTATTTCATTAACGGTTAATCCACCTGCAAGGTAATCAAGAATAACAAATACCGGTATCCTTGTATTTTTAATTACTGGAGTACCTCCCATGATATCTTCCTTGATAACAATGTTACCCCCAAGCTTTACCGCTCGATCGACCAAAATTTGCCTATAAACCATTTCTTTTTTGTTGTCATTAAAATCATAATCATTTTTAGGCACTTGATATTTCACCCCAAACTCACAAGTTGTAGGGAATGTATATTCAGAAGCCCTTTGCTTCATTATTCTTTTTTTATTCCTATTTTTTCCATCAACTAATAGAGTTAAATTAAATAATAATAAATATTTTCCAATACCTTATTTAAAAAATCACAATATTTATCAAGACCATCATAATCTCTTATCATTACTCCAGACATGTCAGGTGCTAATTTAAGACTTGCCCCTTCATTATTTCTCATGTTTATTATTTCGTTATGGTTATCAGTGGTTTTTACATATGGAAATATTTCAAGTAAAGAGTGCGCTAATCTTCCCTTGTAATCCAAGAACAAAGTTTGAAATGGATATCTAATTTCTGTTATTACAGAATCAAAAGTGATCTTTGCCAATATTGAGCACTCCTTAAAAATTTTAGTGTTTTGATTTTAACAAGTTTTGCTAAATAACTCCAGAACGATTTGGAGAGAGATATCGGCATAATGCTTTCATTATCTCTGTTTTACTGTTCTTTTTATAGTTTTATAGAGAATTGGTTTCATCTAAATTTTATTCTAATAATACCGTAGCCGTCCTTCTTATCCAGGCCGGCGAAAAAGCAAAAAATGTTCAGGACTATTAGGCCATGAGAAATATGCTACAACAATGGATATCTATGCCGAGTTCATGCCTGAAGAGGAAAAAACACAGACCGCTGAAAAGTTAGATAAAATACTCGTTGAGTTAATGTAAAAGTCCCTACCCAAAGGCAAGGACCTCGAGAGATACAAGCCAGGGGTGGCAGCCCCTGGTTTTTGCTTTTAAGTTGTCAGACAATTCTACTGGCATACTTATTTGCATAAAACCCTTTTGGGGTTTAAATTTCTGGCGCGCCTGGAGAGATTCGAACCCCCGACCTTCTGATCCGTAGTCAGACGCTCTATCCAGCTGAGCTACAGGCGCATTTTATAAAGAGCCTCTTTCATATGGCAAGTTCCATTTTAACAAAATCGCTATGACTAGTCAAGGCAATGTTCTCTGGCAGTGATGTTACTTGCTGGCTAATTGCTTTTACAAAATTTTTATAATCCGGTCAACCTGACGGTCCTCGCAAATAAAATGTTAGAGAACCTTTATAAAGCAGGTGAAACATGCTTAAGCAGGATCATTTACGGCCGGAGACATCGGTGATCATCCCCTGTAAAAACGAAGGCCGAAACTTGAAAATGACTATAGACTCGATCCTGGCGGCGTCTCAGGACGCGCCGCCGGGCAAGCTGGAGATTGTGGTTGTCGACGACGGGTCAGACGACGGCTGCGGCGATTTCCTGAAAGAAACCGGCATTTGCGGCAGCTTGCGTTATATTCCCACCCCCGGGCTGGGAGTGGCGCAGGCCAGAAACCTCGGCGCCGCTGCAGCCCGCGGTGAGTATTTAATCTTCTGTGACGCTCATATTACAGTGCCGGCGGGCTGGCTGGATAACCTGCTGGAGCCTTTAAAACAGGGTCTGTTTGACGCTGTGGCGCCGGCTATAGGCGCCCTGGAAAACCCTGCGGCCGTTGGTTATGGACAAACCTGGGACGAACAACTCCAGGTCGCCTGGCTGCCACCGCCGCGTCAAATGCAGCCAGGCGCGGCTCCTCTCCTGCCGGGCGGCTGTGTGGCGGTGCGCGCCGGAGCTTTTTGGGAAGCGGGCGGCTTTGACCACGGGTTCATTGTCTGGGGGATTGAGGACGTGGAACTATCACTCAAAATGTGGCTTTTTGGCTTCAGGCTTGGCGTGAATCCCTCGGTAAAAGTACTGCACCTGTTCCGCAAAAAGCACCCCTACCCGGTTAAAATGGACCACTTTCTTTACAACATGCTGCGCATGGCCTATTCACACTTCAATAATGAACGGGTTGAAAAGGTCATGCGTTTAGTGGAGCGCAACGGCTCCTCCCAAATGATAAACCAGCGTGTTTTGAGGGGCGGCGCCCTGCAGCAGCGCAGTCAATACCTGGCCAGGCGCAAGTATGACGACGACTGGTTTATGAAAAAATTTAAAATTAATTTTTAGTAAAAAATTAAAGGCACATTTACCAGTGGAAACGCGCCTTAAAATCTTTATGGCGGAGAGTGAGGGATTCGAACCCTCGATACAGGTTTATGCCCGTATACTCGCTTAGCAGGCGAGCGCCTTCAACCTACTCGGCCAACTCTCCAAAAAATTTAATTTCTCTTTTTCTTGCCTAAAAGGTGCTGGCGGAGGGGGTGGGATTCGAACCCACGGGACCCGTCAAGGACCAACGGTTTTCAAGACCGCCTCCTTCAACCGCTCGGACACCCCTCCATTTTAGTCGTTAGTCGTTGGTCGTAAGTCGTTGGATTGCTTGTGGGAAATCGCCTGTGGCGATTTCCTTCAATTTAAGTGACCGGTTATGCTCGTTAAACGCATTATAAAGTCTAACATAGATCAAAAACCATGTCAATAAACTTGCCTTAAAACCAGTCTTCTCCTGTGTTTCAGCCAATCCTGGCCAAACCGCCCATATACGGGCGCAGGACTTCGGGTATGGTAACCGACCCGTCAGCCTCCTGGTAGTTCTCGATAATAGCGGCTACCGTCCGGCCGACAGCCAGCCCCGACCCGTTCAGAGTATGGGCCAGTTCGGCCTTGCCCCTGCCGTTCCTGAAGCGTATCCCCGCCCGGCGGGCCTGAAAATCTTCGAAATTACTGCAGGAGGAAATCTCCTTGTACTCCTGGTAACTGGGCAGCCAAACCTCCAGGTCATATGTTTTCGCGGACGAAAACCCCATGTCGCCGGTGCACAGGACCACTGTCCGGTAAGGCAGTCCCAGGGTTTGCAGCACCCTTTCCGCGTCAGCGGTGAGCTTCTCCAGTTCCTCATAAGACTGTTCGGGCTTGCAAAACTTGACCAGCTCCACTTTATTGAACTGGTGCAGGCGGATTAACCCCCGCGTATCCCTGCCGGCGGCGCCGGCCTCAGCCCGGAAACAGGCGCTGTACGCGCAGTGCAGTATCGGCAGCTTTTCACCGTCCAGGATTTCATTCCGGTACAGGTTGGTTACCGGCACCTCAGCGGTAGGAATCAGGTAATAATCGGTGTTTTCTATTTTAAACATGTCCTCGGCGAATTTAGGCAGCTGCCCTGTTCCCACCATGCTGTCACTATTAACCATAAAAGGCGGAAATATCTCAACATAATTATGCCGGGTGGTGTGCAGGTCGAGCATATAGCTGATCACAGCCCGCTCCAGCCGCGAACCAAGGCCCTTGTAAAAGCAGAACCTCGCCCCGGTAACTTTCCCGCCGCGTTCAAAGTCAAGTATGTCCAGGGACTCGCCAAGATCCCAGTGAGGCTTGGGCGTAAAATCAAAGCTGCGCGGCTCGCCCCAGGTGCGTACAACAGCGTTGTCCGCGGCGCTTTCCCCGACCGGCACTGATTCATGCGGGATGTTAGGGATATCTAGCAGAATAGCCTTAAGTTTTTCGTCCAATTCCCTGACTGTTTCGTCTTTGTCTTTGATCTCCTTGGAAAGGTCCCGCATTTCCACTACCAGGTCAGGCGCGTCCTTGCCTGATTTTTTCAGGCGGCCTATTTCCTCGGAAACGACATTGCGCCTGTTTTTCATCTGTTCAACCACAAACAGCCTTTCCCGGCGCTCCTCGTCCAGCCGCAGAAATTCATCAAGCGTTACTTTAGTGCCGCGTTTAGCCAGGGCTTCCTGGACCACCTGCGGGTTGTTGCGCACAAACTTCAGATCAAGCATATTTTTGCCCCCAATTGGTACTTTAAAATAATCAGTATATTCTAAATCAGTTCTATTATTATACTACACAGGGCCGGCCCTTGTAAAACTATGGGTACACCGGAAAACATTGAGGCGCCTGCAAGCAGGCGCCCCAATTATTCTCAGACTCAGCCTTTTACCTTTTTTACAGGCTTACATTCTTTACGCCCAGCACCCCGTCGATTTTGGCAATCTCCGCCAAGGTTTCTGCCGGCACGGGAGCGTCAACACTCAGCAGCATTACCGCTTTGCCCCCGATCTTTAAGCGGCCGACCTGCATGGCCGAGATGTTGATGTTATGGGCGCCTATAAGGTTGCCCACCGGCCCGATGATCCTTGGCTTGTCGATATGGGGAATGTACAGCATATGCCCTTCGGGAAAAGCATCGACGTGGTAGCCGTCTATGGACACGATGCGGGGGTCGGTACGCCCGAAGATAGTTCCGGAAACACTGAGCTCTTCCTTGTCCGATGCTGCTTTGACAGTGATCAGGTTGGCATAATCGCTTCCTTCCCCCGCCTGTTTTTGGACTACGCTGATGCCCCGGTCCCTGGCCAGCAGCGGCGCGTTGACATAGTTGACCATCTCCTGCAGGATAGTGTCCAGGAAACCTTTGATGACCGCGGTGGTAATAGGAGAGACCTCCTGGTTGGCCAGGTCTCCGTCATAGGTTATTTCAATTTTCTTAATCCGGCCCGCTACCAGCTGGGCGACGAATTTACCCATCTTTTCAGCCAGGCTGAGGTACGGCCTGACCACAGCCATTGTTTTAGGACTTAGCGACGGGATATTAACCGTGTTTTTAACCGGTTCTCCCTTGAGCGCCGCTACAATCTCCTCGGCCACATCCACAGCGACCAGAAGCTGTGCTTCCTGGGTGGAAGCGCCCAAGTGCGGGGTAGCAATAAAGTTGTTGAACTCAAAGAGAGGGCTGTCGGTATTCGGTTCTTTTTCGAAAACGTCCAGAGCGGCCCCGGCCACCTTGCCGGACTTCATGGCTTCATACAGCGCCGATTCTTTGATAATGCCCCCACGGGCGCAGTTGATGATCCTTACCCCTTGCTTCATCGTCTCAAAAGCTTTTTCATCCAGAAGGTACTTGGACTCTCTGGTCAGAGGCAGGTGAACGGTGATAAAATCAGACTGCTTGAAGATCTCTTCCAGCGACAACAGCTTAACACCCAGTATGGCCGCGTTCTCCTCCGTGATATAGGGATCGTAAGCAACGACTCTCATTTCCATGCCCTGCGCTCTTTTGGCGACCGCCGACCCGATCCGGCCCAGGCCGATCACGCCCAGCACTTTGCCCCTTAACTCAACACCCATGAAAGACTTCTTGTCCCACTTGCCGGAGCGAAGGGTAGCGTTGGCCTGGGGTATGTTGCGCGCCAGGGACTGCATCATGGCCATGGTCAGTTCCGCCGCGGCAATGGTATTGCCGCCCGGGGCGTTAACCACCAGCACACCTTTGGCAGTCGCGGCGGCCAGGTCAATATTATCCACGCCGACGCCGGCGCGGCCGACCACTTTGAGCTTGGTGGCGTGTTCGAGCACGCGCGCGTTGACCTTGGTGGCGCTGCGTACGATCATCCCGTCGTATTCGCCGATTATTCCCACCAATTGGTCTTCAGTTAATTTATTCGGGATATCAACCTCAATATCCGGTTCCCGTCTCAAGGCCTGCAGGCCCTCTTCTTCCACACCGTCCAGTACCAATACCTTCATCAAAAACTACCTCCCTAAAAGTACTTCCTGCGCCGCTTTTACGCCGGCTCCCAGCTGGAACTCGTAACCGGCCTTGGCCAAAGCCATTTCAAGGGCGCTGATGGCGATAATCACATCCATCCTGTCGCAAAAACCCATGTGGGCGATCCGGAAGCCTTTGCCTTTAACAGCGCCCTGACCGCCTGCAAAGGTGACACCATATTCATTTTTGATAATTTTCCTGAGGTCATCGGCGCCGATACCCTCCGGACCCCAGACACCGGTAAGAGCGTTGGAGGCGCAGCGGTCCTCAGCCAGCAGCTTTAATCCCAAAGCCCTGACGCCGGCCCTGGTAGCTTTGGCCAACAGGGCATGGCGGGCGTAAACATTGTCCAACCCCTCGGCCAGCATCATATCCAGCGACGCTTCCAGGCCGTAGAAAAGCGACACAGCCGGTGTATAAGCGGTATTCCATTTGTCATAAACCTTCTTAAAAGCAGGCAGGCTGAAATAAAATCTGGGCGATTTGTTGTTTTTCGACACTTCCCAGGCCTTGTCGCTGACACTGACCATGGCCAGGCCGGGGGGCAGCATAAAGGCTTTTTGTGAAGCGGTGCAGAGCATATCCACACCCCACTGGTCTACTTTAATCTCTATCGCGCCAACTCCGCTGACGCCGTCCACAAGCAGCAGCGCGGGGGTCTCCGCTACCAGCGCGCCTATGCCTTCAATGTCGTTGCACACACCGGTGGAGGTTTCGTTCTGAGTCGCCAGCACCACCTTTACGTCAGGGTGTTCAGCAAGTTTTTTCTCAACAACCGCCAGGTCCACATCATTGCCGTAGCCGAAATTCACTTCTATTACTTCCGCGTTGTACGCCTTGGCGATATTGGCGAACCGCTCCCCGAAGTTGCCGGTGATTAATGACAGCACTTTGTCGCCGGGGCTGACAGTATTGGCGATGGCGGTTTCCAGGGCGCCGGTGCCGGTGTTGGTCAGCACAAAGATATCATTTTTCGTCTGAAATACCAACTTGAGTTTTTCTACGATCCGCTCGTGTATTTTGGCAAACGCATCGGTCCTGTGCCCGATAATAGGCATACTCATGGCGGCGGTTACCGCCGGCGGTACGGGCGTCGGTCCGGGAATCATCAGGTAATGTTTGTCTTGCATCATTTAATATCTCCTCCTTTTTGTATTCCGGTTAAATAAGTTTTGAAATATTATAAAACCCCCCGTCCTTGTAAAATAAATACAGGGACGAGAGGTTTCTCCCGCGGTGCCACCCTTCTTGAACGGCAATAGCCGTTCCTCTCGAGCTTGTGATAACGGGAACTGCCCGTGTCTGCCTACTGCTGCTTTCAGCAAACACCCTCAGGGGAGCCTTTTCATCCTGCCGATCCTGCCGGTTCACAGCCACCACCGGCTCTCTGGAAGGTTTTCGACTGACTACTTTACCCCTTCACCGGGTTTACAATGGACCACCTTTTTTTAGTGAATCCGCTGTTTTTTTAAATATGTCTAAAATACTACTACATCTGACATCTTTTTGCAATAGTGTTTGTCAATGACGCGCTATTCTTAATATTTAGAGTGTTTAAGTTTGCCTACAGGCATTTTTCAAGGAAGTAGCGGTGGATCCTGTTATCCCCTGTCAGTTCGGGATGAAACGCCGCCGCCAGGAACCTGCCTTGACGGGCAAAAACGATTTTTTCACCATACCTGGCCAGCACTTCGACCCCGCTTCCCACACTCAGGATATACGGCGCCCGGATAAACACCGCCTGGAAGGGAGGCTTTCCGACAGCAGCAATGTCAAGATCAGTTTCGAAGCTGTCAACCTGCCTGCCGAAAGCGTTTCTTTCCACCCGCATATCCATCAGGCCGAGGCGCGGCTGAGCAGAGCCGGCTATATCCCTGGCCAGCAAGATCAAACCGGCGCAGGTGCCGAATATGGGCAGGCCGTCCCGTCCTAATCTTGTAATAGGCTCAAAAAGGTTAAATTCATTTAGGAGCTTGCCCATGGTAGTGCTCTCGCCGCCTGGTATAATCAGCCCCGCCAGGCCGTCAAGCTGCTCAGGTTTTCTAATCTGGGCCGATTCCACACCGCAAGCCTCGAGCATTTTCTGGTGCTCCCTGAAAGCCCCCTGCAGGGCCAGGACCCCCACTTTCATCTGTTACATCCTTCCGCTTAAAAAATAAAAATAAAACAATTTGACAGGATTAACAGGATTATTTGGATTTACAGGATTTTAAATATTATTAAAAATAAATTACTAATTTTTTCTAAGCCATCAGTAAATTCTTTTGCCTAACTATAAATATCATTAAAATCTATTTAATTCTTTAGCCTTTTAAAATCCTGTTAATCTTTTTTCAAATCCTGTTAATCCTGTCCTTGTTGTTTTTCCGACGTCTGACGACCGACGACCGATTTACCACCCGCGGTCCTGCATGCGCTGTTCGGGGGCGATGGTCTGTATTTCCAGGCCGGGCATAGCTTCGCCCAGTTCTTTCGATACTTCGGCCAAAATCTTTGGATCATTATAGTGGGTAGTGGCAACGACGATGGCTTTGGCCCTTGCAGCGGGGTTTTTAGACTTGAATATGCCTGAACCCACAAAAATGCCGTCACAGCCCAACTGCATCATCAAGGCCGCGTCAGCGGGAGTGGCTATGCCGCCTGCCGCGAAGTTAACCACGGGCAGCCTTCCCAACTCCGCCACCTGCTTCAGCAGCTCGTAGGGCGCGCCCATATCTTTGGCGGCTGTCATCAGTTCCTCAACCGGCAGGTTCTGGACCCGGCGGATCTCTCCCATTACCATGCGCATGTGACGCACAGCCTCAACCACGTTGCCGGTGCCCGGTTCCCCTTTGGTCCTGATCATGGCCGCTCCCTCACCGATGCGTCTCAGCGCCTCGCCCAGGTTGCGCGCGCCGCACACAAAAGGTACGTTAAACGCGTTCTTATCTATATGGAAACTCTCATCCGCAGGTGTCAGCACTTCACTTTCATCGATATAGTCGACACCAAGGGACTCGAGGATCTGCGCCTCCACAAAATGGCCGATGCGGGCTTTGGCCATAACCGGTATGGTCACAGCCTCCATAATCTGCAGGATAATAGTCGGGTCGGCCATCCTGGCCACCCCCCCGGCAGCCCGGATATCGGCAGGGACCCTCTCCAGAGCCATAACGGCGCACGCGCCTGCCTCCTCAGCTATTTTTGCCTGCTCGGGAGTTGTAACATCCATGATTACGCCGCCTTTTAACATCTCTGCAAGGCCTTTTTTTACTGTCCAGGTTCCTTTTTTAACCACTAAAAATACCCCCAATCAAGCTTCTTCTAACTATCAAATTATTCTATAATAATTTAAATTTAAAAACAAGAGAGTTGTTGGGGCAAAAAAAAGCGCCCGTTCAAGGCGCATACCAGTCACAGGCGGTCAATTACAGGCTGAATGAAGTAAAGTGTTTTCTTTAAAAGCGCACCGGCGGCAAATGACAAGGAAAGTGTCAGGACAAGCATCAAGATTATTTTGCATGTCTTTTTGATGATCAACCCTCCCCACCAACTGGTAATATATGTTAATAATAACATATTCTGAAAATTATTTGCCTATGCTCCTTTTCTTTTTTTTGCAATCAAAAAACAAAAGCCACCGCCCTGGTGGTGGCTTTGCAAAACAAATCTTTGATTATTAGAGGCAGAAATTTATTCGTCTGTGTGGACTTTCGCCACCGCAACCACTGTGTCGTTCAGGTCAAGCCTCATTAAGGTAACTCCCTGGGTGGCGCGGCCGATCTTGGAAACATCCTCTGCTTTATACCTGATCGCTATCCCTTCAGCGCTCACCATCATTATTTCATCATCGCCCTTAACAACCTGAACAGCCACTACCGGCCCGTTTCTCTTGTTAACTTTAATATTGATAATACCTTTGCCGCCCCTGGTCTGGGCCCGGTATTCAGAAAGCATGGTCCGCTTGCCGAACCCGTTTGCTGTAACCGTAAACAAAAACGAATCAGGGCGGGCAGTTTCCATGCTTACCACTTCATCTTTGTTGGTCAGGCTGATGCCCTTCACTCCCCTGGTATTGCGGCCCATCGGGCGCACCTGCTCCTCGGGGAACCGGATGGCCAGGCCCTGCCTGGTGGCCAGTATAATTTCCTCCTGGCCGCTGGTAAGCTTCACATCGACCAACTGGTCGTCTTCTTTTAAGGAAATAGCGATGATCCCGTCCCGCCTGGAAGTGTCATATTCATCAAGGGAAGTCTTTTTAACCATGCCTGACCTGGTGGCCATAAAAAGGTACTGATCGGGGTTATATTCCTTAACCGGGATCACGGCTGTAACCTTTTCATCTGTTCCCACATAAAGAAGGTTAACGATGGCCATACCCTTGGCCTGGCGCCCCGCTTCCGGAATCTCATGCACCTTCAGCCGGTAGACCTTGCCCTGGTTGGTGAAAAACAGGAAAAAGTTGTGGGTGGTGGTGATAAACAGGTGACGCACAAAATCCTCGGTCTTGGTGCCCATGGCCATCACGCCGCGGCCTCCCCGGCGCTGGCTGCGGTAAGTGTCCAGAGGTATTCTTTTGATATACCCCTGGTTGGTGATGGTAATCACCACGTCTTCCTCGGGGATTAAATCCTCCGCCTCAAGCGCGGTCGCTTCTTCATTTGAGATAACAGAGCGCCGCGGGTCGGCGAACTTTTTCTTTACGACTAAAAGCTCGCTCTTGATAATCTCCAAAACTTTTTTTTCACTTGCCAGCACCGAACGAAGGTAGGCTATTTTGCTGACAAGTTCCTTATACTCCTGTTCCAGTTTCTCAAGTTCCAGGCCTGTCAGCTGTCTCAGGCGCATTTCCACGATAGCCTCGGCCTGTCTTTCCGAAAGCCCGAACTTTTCCATTAAGGACTTCTTGGCGATATCAGTAGTTCTGGAAGCCCGGATAGTTTTGATTACTTCGTCCAGGTAGGCGATGGCTGTGCGCAGGCCTTCCACAATATGCGCGCGGTCTTCCGCCTTTTTTAATTCGAAGCGGGTACGCCGCACAATCACATCTTTTTGGTGTTCCAGATAGTAAAACAGGACCTGTTTTAAGCCTAGTGTCTGGGGCTGGCCGTCCACCAGGGCCAGCATGTTCACACCAAAGCTCTCCTGCATCTGGGTGTGCTTGTAAAGCTGGTTTAAAATGACCTGGGGGTTGGCGTCCCGCCGCAGTTCGATCATAATCCGCATGCCGCGGCGGTCAGATTCGTCGCGCAGGTCGCTGATACCTTCCACTTTTTTATCTTTGACCAGCTCCGCTATTTTTTCAATCAGCCTGGCCTTGTTGACCTGGTAAGGGATTTCATTGACAATGATACACTGCTTGCCGTTGTCAGTCTTGTCTATAGTGACCTGGGCGCGCACCTTGATACTGCCCCTGCCGGTGCGGTAAGCGTTCCAGATACCTTCCCTGCCCATGATTTTGCCGCCGGTGGGAAAATCCGGGCCCTTGATTACTGTCATTAGGTCTTTTACTTCTGCTTCAGGATTTTCAATCAGCATGATCACGCCGTCGATTACCTCACCAAGGTTGTGCGGCGGGATATTGGTGGCCATGCCGACAGCAATGCCGGACGACCCGTTGATCAGCAGGTTTGGTATGCGGGAAGGCAGTACAGTCGGTTCTTCTGTCTTTTCATCATAGTTGGGGATAAAGTCCACTGTGTCTTTTTCTATATCGGCCAGCATTTCCAGGGTTATTTTGGCCATCCTGGCTTCGGTATAACGCATGGCCGCAGCGGAATCACCGTCCACTGAGCCAAAGTTGCCGTGCCCGTCCACCAGCGGGTAGCGGCAGGCAAAATCCTGGGCCAGCCGGACCAGGGCGTCATAGACGGCAACATCACCATGGGGGTGGTACTTGGCCAAAACTTCCCCGACAATGTAGGCGGATTTACGGTGTGATTTGTCCGGCGACAAACCCAGAGAGTGCATGGCGTAAAGAATTCTGCGGTGAACCGGCTTCAGACCGTCCCTGACGTCCGGCAGCGCTCGCCCTACAATCACGCTCATGGCGTAATCCAGGTAGGAGTGCTTCATTTCCACATTTATGTCAATAGGTATTACCTTCCCGGTTGAGGACGGCAATGGTGTGTCACCTCCAATATGTAAAGCTCCTTTACCAAGGGGCATTATACCAAAATAATCAGGTAAAAGCAATTTTATGAATTCAGGCCGGAACAGTATCAGTTTTAAAAAAAAACAGGCCTTACGCCTGCTTTAATCTAAAACACTTTGTGTAATATTCCTTGAGCTGCTTTCCCGCGGCCAGGCAAAATTCATGGGCAGCCGCCCCGGGGTATTGCGCTCTTTACCCCTTTTAAAAACAGGCCGTTTTACCGCGCCGGCAGCGTTATTCAACTGGCATCCCCCCCGGTGTGTGCCATGCAGAGGGGAAGTTCATACAATCAAGCTGCACCACCTCAACCTTTTTTGTAAGTTTGTTTTTCTCTAATCAATTCGTACGTACGAAGGATCTTTTGTCCTGCCTTGCCGGGGGCGAGTCTTAAGCCTCGCCCGAACCTGCACAATAATGTCTGCGGCCAGCGCCGTGAAACAATAAATATTTTTGTTTCCGCCAAGCAAGCACCTCCTTAAACCCAGCTTTTCTTTTATGGCCCCCTGATAACGTGAGAACCCGTCTCATTAGCAATGGTAATTATGATTACAGCAGCCCATTTCAGCTGTTCCGCCGCTGTGTTGATTTTAAAAATAAACCTTTCCCGCAAAAACGATTTCATCCTGTCCAGGGCGACAGGCGCCGCCGCGGTAACGTCCTGTAAAAAGTGAGCTGTTTTTTCCGCAATGGCGCCGGCCAGGAAGGCGGCCGCCAAAAGCAGCGCTATTAAAAATAGTGACTTCACTTTTTTTGCTTTGTTGGGCCTGTATACTGTAATAGCTCTCATCTAAAATCTCTCCCCGCTCCTGCTGTGATTCAAAAAGAGCCGGTCACTCTTAAAACTTTAAAATATATCCTGTGTGCGCCGGGATCCCCCTTTCATAACCCTTTATGTTTATCTTGCTACCCGCCCCGCTAATAGTTAACCGGGCTAGGTTTTATTTTACATAAATTACCACTGCGTTTTTGCTTTAAATACTAACACATCGATGCAAACTCTGTTTTTGGCAATATATGGTTATTAAACTAAATTATCTCCCCCAATCTCTTCATACATTCATCTCTCTAAATTTTTAGAACAGGGACCAAAAAATTAAAAAAAACAGTTAGAATAGCTGCTCTAACTGTCGTGTATGATAAAGATCTTGTAAAAAGTTATATTTTACACATCTAAATTGCGTACGGCCCGGGCGTTTTCCTGAATGAAATCCCGGCGCGGCTCCACCCTGTCCCCCATCAGCATGGAAAAGATGGCGTCCGCTTCAACAGCGTCTTCCAGGGATACCTGCATCACCGTCCTGCTCTCAGGGTCCATTGTTGTTTCCCAGAGCTGGGTTGCGTCCATTTCACCCAGGCCTTTGTAACGCTGTACAGTTATCCCTTCCCTGCCGGTCTTGTTCAAATGTTTTTCCAGCTCGGCGTCGTTATAAATATATACTTCGCTTTTACCTTTCTTCACCCTGTATAAAGGAGGTTGGGCGATGAAAACATAGCCTGCCTCCACCAGCGGGCGCATGTAACGGTAAAAGAAAGTAAGCAGCAGCGTCCTGATATGAGCGCCGTCAACGTCTGCGTCAGACATCAGGATCACCTTGTGGTACCTTGCTTTGGATATATCGAACTCTTCGCTGATACCGGTGCCCAGGGCTGTGATCATAGCCCGGATCTCTTCATTGGCCAGGATCTTGTCCAGGCGTGCCTTTTCCACGTTTAAAATCTTGCCGCGCAGGGGCAGGATGGCCTGAAAGCGCCTGTCACGTCCCTGCTTGGCGGAGCCGCCCGCCGAGTCGCCCTCCACCAGATACAGTTCAGAGACCGAGGGGTCACGGTCAGAACAGTCTGCCAGTTTTCCCGGCAGAGTTGAGCTTTCCAGGGCGCTTTTGCGCCTGGTGAGTTCCCTGGCCTTGCGCGCCGCCTCACGCGCCCTGGAGGCGTTGAGCGACTTTTCCAGAATACGCCTGGCCACAGGCGGGTTTTCCTCCAAAAATGTGCCCAGCCCGTCTCCCATGACTGAATCAACAATACTTCTAACTTCACTGTTGCCAAGCTTTGTTTTGGTCTGTCCCTCGAACTGGGGCTCGGGTACCTTTACACTGATTATAGCTGTGAGACCTTCCCTGATATCCTCGCCTGACAGGTTGCTGGCGCCGTTCTTAAGCAGGTTGTACTTTTTCCCGTAATCATTAATAACCCTGGTCAGCGCTGCTTTAAAACCAGCCTCGTGGGTTCCTCCGTCAACAGTGTTGATATTGTTGGCGTAAGAAAAAATGCTGTCCACGCTATAGGAGTCGGTGTACTGCAGGGCTACTTCCACCATAACGTCTTCCCGCTGTTTCTGGAAGTAAATCGGTTTGTTGTGCAGCGGAGTCCTGTTTTTGTTTAAATATTTGATATAATCCTTGATCCCGCCGTCATGCTGGTATATTACTTCAAGGCCGGCCCGTTTGTCTTTGAGTATAATTTTAACACCTGCATTAAGGAAAGAAAGCTCCCTCAGGCGCTGGGCCAGGGTGTCCTGGCTGAATTCCAGCTCCTCGAAAATTTCCGGGTCGGGTTTAAAGCTGATCTTAGTCCCGTTGCTTTTACTTTTTCCGATGATTTCTAACTCGGTTACAGGTACTCCTCTTTGGTATTTCTGACTGTAAACATTGCCTTTCCGCCTGACCTCCACTTCCAGCCATTCAGAAAGGGCATTGACCACGGAGATGCCCACCCCGTGCAGGCCGCCGGAAACCTTGTAACCGCCCCCGCCAAACTTGCCGCCGGCGTGCAGTTTGGTCAGCACCACTTCCACCGCGGGGCGGCCTACCTGGGGCTGGATGTCCACAGGTATGCCCCGGCCGTTGTCAATAACAGTTATAGAATTATCTTCGTTTATAACTACTTCGATACGGTTGCAAAAGCCGGCCATGGCCTCATCAATGCTGTTGTCGACCACTTCATACACCAGGTGGTGCAGCCCCCTGGTGCTGGTGCTCCCAATATACATGCTGGGGCGCCTTCTTACAGCCTCAAGACCTTCTAAAACCTGTATTTCTTCTGCTCCATAACGGTTGTTGTCATTTGCGGCAGACAATCACCATCACCCCTTTACTACCATTTTCGTCCTAATCACTTATTCATAAACTGCCTTAATAATCTAAAAAGCTCTCGGCTCTTTTTTTCAGAGTTACACATGATATAGGGGACATGTAGATATCCCTAGTGGTAATAACAAAAGACTTCTCCTTCTCCTGATCATAAATGTTTTTAATAAACCCCTCGTCCCGGGCAATTTCAATAAATTCCCTGGTGATGGGCGCCTGCCTGGTGCGCACGTCCAGAATAGCGATAATATCTTCTTTTGAAACTACCACGTCTCCTCCAAGATGCAGAAACATGCTATTCCTCCTAGAAAGTAATTATTTTACCCGACTTGACGCCAAAGTACCGGCCGGCAAAAATATTTTCAAATTCCTGCTTGTTCCTGCCGGTTGATGTGACGAAAGTCTGAACCACTCCTTTAATCCTCTTAAAAAGTTCCTCCTGCCTGCTGTGATCCAGTTCGAATAAAACATCGTCCAGCAGCAATACGGGGTATTCATTCATCTCCCTGTACCAATTCATGATCAGGGAAATCTTGATGGATAAAACCACGGTCCTCTGTTGTCCCTGGGACCCGTAAGTCCTTGCGTCCACACCGTTGATCAGCACCGACAGGTCGTCCCTGTGCGGGCCTATCAGCGATTGCGCCCGGCTGATTTCCTCATTTTTTACAACTGCGAGTTCCCTGATAAACTGCTCGTAAATATCTTCTTCAACAGCGGTACCGCCCAGCTTTAAAGTGGAAAGATACCTCAGTTCAAGTTTTTCTTTGCCCCCCGTTATATCACTGTGAATACTGTTAAAGTAAGGGCTGAGAGCTTTTAATAATTCAAGTCTCATAAAAAGCAGTTTTGCTCCGTAGCGGCAAAGCTGTTCATTCCATACATCCAGAGCGTCAGTTTTTATTCTTTTTTCTTTTATTTCTCTGAGCAGGTTATTGCGCTGGGACAACACCCTGTTATAGAGGCTGAGATTGTGGCTGTACTGCGGGTTAAACGGGCCTATCTCCAGATCTAAAAAGCGCCGCCTTTCCTGTGGCGACCCCTTAATCATAACCAGATCGTCCGGAGTGAACAAAACCACTCCCGGCCAGCCCAGCGGCTGTCCGTGTGTTTGAACGCCGTTAACCTCGATAATTTTCTTGCCGGGTTTTAATAATATCCTTATTTCCAATTGTCGGCTGTGTGTCTCCAGTAAACTGTTGACACAGGAGAAGCCGCTCTCCCAGCGTATAATCTCAATTTCCCTCTGGGTACGAAAAGATTTTCCTGTACAGGTAAAATAAACAGACTCGAGAATATTTGTTTTGCCCTGGGCGTTGGGGCCGTAAATAACGTTTAAAAACTGGTCTGGCTCCAGGTCCATCTGCTCGTAGTTTCTGAAATTGGTTAACGACAACCGCCTCAGGTACAAAACTAGCACTCCCCGCCGGAATAAAAAACAAAATATTCAGTTTCTTTGAATTCTATTATAAATTACTCGTCGCGCAAACGGACCGGCAGTAAAAGGGAAAGATAATCTATATCCGC
>ENA-UOYA01002644-UOYA01002644.1-activated-sludge-metagenome-genome-assembly--contig:-NODE-2644-length-17069-cov-11.978312_pt1 | contig 17069 bp, 14 predicted proteins | sample MGYA00238163_ERZ764804 | MGnify/ENA primary metagenome ERZ764804 (study PRJEB28919, sample SAMN05720223) | activated sludge metagenome | isolation source: Anaerobic digester | place: Hong Kong... | reverse complement strand
GGTTATTGGTCTTATTTGGGGCATGACTTACGCCTCCTTTCATGTACATTATTATAGCATTATTATATACATTTTACAAGAATTTAGTTCAATAAAATTTACATTCAAAAATCTAACGCTTCCAACCTTAATTGGTGGCGTTTTTTCATGTTCAAAAGGAGGTGACCATGACGGGATAAACGAGACTAACTTGTGTATTTATGGAGGTTCCATGCTGCACGGCTCCTGGTTTTTGCCGCAACAATATATCGCATTATGGCGGGCGGGAAAACGCAGCCGGCATGGCGCTGCTCGAACCGGGAAAGCCGGCTGCGGATTCAGCATGGCGGGGCGGGATGTGAGGCTGACGATTACCGCCGTACTTGCGGCAGGAAGGAGATGTTTGAATTATGCCATATGCGATTTTGCGATTTGAAAAGAGAAGGGGCGGACCGGCATCCGCTTTGGAAAAACACTACGAAAGAAAAAAGCAGCAATATGCCAGCAATCCCGGCATTGACACGGAGCTCTCAAAAATGAATTACCATCTTGTAAAACCGAGAGCGAAGTATTACGGCGAAATACAGACCCGTATCGAAAAAGCGCAGAAAGAAAATCCGAAGTGCAAGGTGCGAAAGGACAGCGTCAAGCTCATCGAGTGGCAGGACAAATTTCACGACTATATGTCGAAGGAGTTTCCCGAACTGGAGCGAGGAGAATCCGCCGCGGTTACCAAGCGCAAACACGTTCCTACCTGGCTGTTCAAGCAGGCGAACCGTCTGACCAAACAGATGGAGCAGATGAAGCGGGAGATCGAAAGCATCGGCGCCTTCAACGCACAGAAAAAGAAAGAAAGCCTTCTGGATATGTTCTGCAAATGGTATCCTCGTATCAATGCCTTTGAAAACCAGTTGAAGCCTTATGCCCAGCAGCTTGAAATCCTGCATCATAATGAAGAGGCACTGCAGTCAAAGACAAAACAAGCACAGCGCACCGCGCAGATTGTTCAGAACGAAAATGCCTCGCTGATCCATCAGCTGCGGGATTATCAGGAGTTTGTGGAATCCATCCCGGAGGATTTACGAAAGGAGTTGATGGAGCAGTTCGAGCAGAAGCAAGCCGAACAGACACAGGGGTTGAAATTATAATTTTGGAGGCATGAGCAATAAATAAATTTAGAGATGAAATTATCCGCACTATTGCAGATCGGGAAAGCGCTCCGTTAGAGCAGTACTACTATCCTGCTGAGACAGGCAGCTTTACCGGAGTACTGCGATATCGCTGCTGGCACAAAAACAAGCCTATGCTGTTATGCTACTTTGATGCCGATGATGGGAATCGGTATATCCTTCCTGCTTGGTGGCAAAGCTGGGGTGTGCCTTACTCACCCAAAGAAACCATAATCAATTTTGCCGATTTTGGGGGTTATTGACCGGGCGGGGTTGTATTTGGCTTATAATCCGGCGGTGTACTTTTCTTTTCAGGTACTTCTACAAACTGTATGTAGATAACCTCACCCTCCGGTTCCGGCAGTTCAGCCTGTGGAGGAGTGACTTTTTTGGCATGAGGCTCGTCGCCACCCATTATGCAAACTTTATGGCCGGTAAGTTCATCATCGGGATTGCCAACTCTCGTTCCGCCGCCGTGATCCTCGATCCAACCGAAGCCCGGAATCCACACATGCGGTTTACCGTCAATAACGGTCTTTGATCCGGGCTTGGGGTCGGATGATGGCTGGGCAGGCGATGAAGCCGAATTTGATGCTGGTTTAGCGGGTTGGGGCGGCTTGGTGGATACATTCCTGTACTCGGCGCTCTTCAGCCACATACACTACGACAGGCTGAGGGAGACAGCTATCAAAAGATTGAATCTAAGAAAATTATTCTGTATAATGTGATAAAAGCTTTGAAATAAGTCTATTGTCAGAGCGTTTGTCTACAATTTGGTTATGTCAACTGGTAAAATTAGTTTTAAAATTACTAGCGATATGGAAACTTACAATTGCTAAGTGTTCAAAATATAGATTTTATGGGGTTAGCCAACAATGTGTGATGAATTTTCCATTCTCCCTAATTAGATTATCCCTATGTACCTTGAAAACCGATAAATTTTAAGCACATTTTTCTCTGCGGTGAGGTCTTCGAAATTCTTTAAAAGTGCCCATCGAATGCCGAATACCTTGGTTTTGCCGCCTTCTTCTTTCCGTTCCCCAGATTGGTAGATGCTCATAGCACTGTACCCTTACATCATGAACTGTGTCTGTAAATTTGCCACATTTGGGGCATATTCCTGAAATATGGATTTATCAAGAAACCACAAAATTTATTGTTGAATCAAAAAATATTAAAAAACACTTGCATTTATATATAACATATGTTATATAGCAGGTATTATATAACATATGTCGCAAGGAGAGTGATGATATGGGACCTAAGATTAAATTTACCAAGGAACAAATTATCGATGCAGCCTTTGAAATAGCTAAGACAGAAGGAATCGACAGTATAACCATGAGAAAAATCGCAGAAAAACTGGGCAGTTCGGTTGCCCCTATCTACGTAAATTTTAAAAATGTTGATGAACTGAATGAAGCTTTAATAGAAAAGATTATGAGTATCAGCAGACAGCTTTTAATGGAGGAAGATACCGGCAACCCATTCCGAGATATGGGAAGCGCAAGTCTTAGATTTGCCATGGAGTACAGCGTTATTTTCAGAGATTTGGTTATAAAAAATAGCAAATACATGCAAGGCTATGATGAAAAAATGATGCCGGTATTAATTGAAGAAATGCAAAAAGACCCTGAGCTGAAGGCATTCACTATTGATGAGTTAAAAACAATCCTATTAAAAATGAGGATATTTCATTTAGGACTTTCGATAATGGCTGCCAACGGCTTACTGCCCAAAGAATACAATAGGCAGGATATGATGGGTATTTTGTCCGGTGCTGCCGCTGACGTAATAATGTCGGCTAAACTAAGAAAGGGATTACAATGACTAAGCCATGGGATAAGGCGCTGTTAAGCTTATACTTGCTGATCGGTTTTCTGGGAACACATATTGTTGCCGGATTGGATAGCAGATTTGAATGGTCGAGCCTTGACATTATATATATGATACCCGGGACGGTTTTATATATAGCCGCTGCATTTATACTAATAATATCAATGCTGGCAAATAAATACTTTGAAGCAACGGTACGGATACAAAGTGACAGGGAGCAGCAGGTGGTAAAAGAGGACCCTTACAAAATTGTCAGGCATCCGGGTTATGCTTCGGGTTTATTAAGCTTTGTTGCAATTCCGTTCATGATAGGTTCTCTCTATGCCTTAATCTGCACGGCTGCTGTCTTTATCATTATATTTACCCGTACTGCATTGGAAGATAAAATGCTGCAAGAGGAATTACCGGGATACTCTCAATATGCAAAGGAAGTGAAATTCAGGCTTTTTCCTGGTATATGGTAACACAACAACAGGCATATTTTAGGAGGGATGTCTTATGGAAACCTTGTGAGCAAGATAAGCGGATTAACGGAGGAATACGGCGGGCAATGGGGAATAAACCATACAAAACGTTTTGGGAAAAACCCGGAGTAAGCCATGCAATCAGATCCAGGCAGGTGGCGGAAGAGTTCCTGACGGAAATAGGATGTGAGAATCACTTGCTGGAGCTTGTACTGGAATGCATTGAGTACCATCATTCAGCAACCGGGGATAATTCCATTGAAGCAATTCTGTTAAGCGATGCAGATGCATTGGATTTTCTGGGCACAGTGGGTATTCTGAGGGATTTTTCCAAAAATCCCAAGGATCTTAGGAAAGCCTATGAAACTGTCTTGAATCGCAGGGATAAACTGCAGAAAAGTTTATTGCTGGAAAAAACCCGGGAGCTTGCCGGGGCCAGAATCAATTTTATGGATCAAGTGCTGCGTTCATTTGAGGAGGAGACCTTCGGCTATTTTTAATCATCGAATTTTTATGGGGTGAAACTTGCGTAATGCAGATTATCATGTGTTTTATATTGGTGAAATTGTTAGGGCATATATAAAAGAATGAGAGGGGAACTTCGTAATGGGTTCTGAAAATGCGGAAAGCAAACGGCTTTATTATATAGATTGACTGCGGGTGCTGGTGGTTTTGGCGCTTATACCTTTCCATGCTTCCCTTACATATCTGAGATACGGCGTAGTTTATATCAAGGAGCCGGTATCAGGGCTTGCGTCCCTGCCCTTCCTGATTATAGAGGTGCCCCTTGGGGACTTTTTCATGACACTGCTGTTTTTTGTCTCAGGGGTTGCATCCTATTATTCCTTTAATAAAAGAGGCACCGGATTATATATAGGAGAGCGGGCGCAGAAGCTGGCGCTGCCTTTCGGCCTCGGATATTTACTGCTTTGCCCTGTAACAGCTTATATACAGGCTCTTTATGAAGGGTTTCAGGAGGGATTCATCAGTTTCCTCCCGCGCTTTTTTTGGTATGATACTTATCATTATCTCGGTTATGGTCATCTGTGGTTTCTCTTATACCTGTTCGTCTTCTCTATTATATGCGTGCCGCTTTTTAAGCGGTGGCAGGCGGAAGGCGGCCGCCTAGAGTGCATCGGGGCTTTCTTTTCCAAAGGAAACCGACTGCTGATCCCTATTGGCTTTATCGTCCTGCTGGAAGTATGCCTGCGCCCGTACTTTCATCCGGACGCTTTTATAATTTTCGGCGACTGGGCAAACGTCGCGGTCTATTTGAGCCTGTTTATCTTCGGCTATATATATGCCGCAGATTCGCGGATACAGGAGAAAGTCAAAGAGTATTTCAAGCTCTCGGCAGTGTTTGGTATTCTGGGGCTGGCTGCTCTTTATTATGTGAACATCTACTCGCAGATGTTCTGGTCCGACGCATCTTATCTGGGAGTGTTATGGGTATGGGCCAAAGGGGTATACGAGTGCGCAGGCATAATCTTTCTGCTGAATTTCGGAAGGCTGTGCCTGAACCGGAAAAGCAGGGCTCTCACATATCTTAGCAGGGCCTCTTTCACAATCTATATATTTCATTATCTGCCTATCAACTTCTTCACATGGCTTTTTATAAGGCTGCAGATGCCTATATTTGTCAAATACCTGATGGTGGTCTCCTTGTCTTACCTGACAGTTTTCTGTATATGGGAATTGTGGCAAAAGGCGAAAAAAATAATTAGAAAAGGATGGATAACATGAGTGATTTTAAAATGTTTTTAGATAGTATTAGTGAGCCGGATAAAAAAGATAGAATGGAAGGCATCCTAAATTATATTAAAGAGAAGTTTCCTCAATTGAAAGAAGAGATCAAGTGGAATCAGCCAATGTTCAGTGACCATGGAACTTTTATCATCGGTTTTAGCATTGCTAAAGGGCATATAGCTGTGGCGCCTGAAGCGGTGGTTATTAACTTGTTTGAGAAGGAAATAGAGGAAGCGGGATATTCCCATACACAAGGGATATTCAGAATCAAATGGACGGATAAAGTGGATTTTGATTTGTTATATAATATGATTGCCTACAACATTGAGAATAAAAAAGATATGACTAAATTTTGGCGATAGCGGAGTATTTAGTTTTTTCTTTATATTGTTCGTTTAAGCATATAGATTATATTAAAGTATCTGCATGAAGGATTGTGAACGTATTATGGGATATTTGATACCGAAAGAAGCGGCGAAGGGTGAGGACAAGTCTCCGCCGCTGCAGATAACGGGCGTTGACTCTCTCGCAAAATCTATTGCTATTATTGCTGATGACCCGGATATACCAATACCCTTTTTATCCTTTACGCATTGGGTTGTTTACAATATCCCTCCGAATTTTACCGTGATTGAGGAAGGTATAGCCCGCGAAGAGATCATCAAATCTCTGGACGGAGCGCTGCAAGGCAAAAATGGATATGGAAAAATCGGATATACGGGGCCGGAGCCTCCTTTCGGAACACATACATATCGATTTATGATTTATACACTTGATACGGTGCTTGACCTTAAGCCAGGTGCCACAAGAAAACAGCTTGAGAAAGCAATGGAAGGCCATATACTGCAAACGGGGCTGCTCGAAGGCGAATTCGGAAACTGATGAAATATACCTTGATGCAGAATGGCTTAATAGAACCTCTTTGGAGCAATCCAAAGGGGTTCTTTATTTCACATCCGCAGATATAAATTTTCCATTAACATCGCATCGGGGTGATTTTTGTTTATAGTAAGAGTTTTAAAATAGTAAGAAAGGAGTAATTCAATAATCTATGCAATCGGAGTGCGGAACATCCGCTGATGAAGCAAAGTATAGAAAAGCAAGTTTTAAAAGGATGGAGGTATATGTATGAAAAGAAAGTCTGGCGCCATGCCGGCAAGAGCTATATCAATTATTACGGCATTTCTGATTCTCACATCATGCATGTTTTTCACGGTTCCGGTATTTGCATCAAATGCTGTGACGGATATATCCGGGAAGAAGCTCGGGCTCAACGAAATCATTGAATATACCTATAATGAGAATTTTGAGCAGCTGACTCCCCATGAGCAGTGGCTTATGAAAACTGCATTCTTACAAGTTGAGGCGAAGTTGTCAAAGGATCCCGAAGGTTATTTATCAATGGCTTACATGGCAATGGTCACTGCAGGGGCTAACCCGAAAGCCCAGGCAGTCATGGCGGCCTGGGGAGCCCAAAAATATCCTCAATCACCGTGCCTGCTGAATAATTTAGGTTATGCCCTCAGCATCCTAAAAGAATACGATAATGCCGAGACAGTCTATAAAAGAGTACTGGAACTGGATGAGAAACGCCTTGAAACAATAATTAATCTGGGGAATCTGTATATGGACGCCGATAGGGATGAGGAAGCCAAAGCCAGCTATGACAGTGCCCTTAAGCTGGATAAGGACTGCAGTAAAGCATGGGAAGGCCTGTGGGGCTACTATATGAAGAAAAAAGATTATGCCAGCGCTTTAGAAATCGCAGGAAAGGTTCCGCAGCCGGGAGGATTTGTGCAGAAAGGGACGAAGGAACTGGCCGATAAGGTCGAAGAGGAGAATAAAGCTCCGAAATTAGAATCCATTAAAACGGATGATTCATTGGATACAATGGAAAGAAAATTGGAAGGCATATATCAGAGTAAACCGCTCACCCTGGTGACTGTAATAGAAAAATTAGATCCTGAAATGGCACGAAAGGTAAAGGAAGCTACCGAAAATATAAAGGCCGGCATTAAGGCCCCTCAAAAACCCTGGCCTTATGAGTACAACAACTTGAGGGACTATTACATTACGACACAGGCGTATGGAAGTGCTTCATCTTTCTTTATGTCGGATGAAAGCAGCAAAATAGTCATGCCGCAGCCACCGCAGATTTCAGAGGAGGAAGTGAAAAAGGCAGCAAAGGATTATGTAAATGAACTGCAGAAATCTGTAGGCCAGATGCAAAATATAGATCTTACCGATATGAACAAAGTCATGGAAATGGCCAAAAGCATAAATAAAGCTATTGAAGGCGCCTCATCCGGTCAGATGCCAGGAGTTGGTGATGTTCAGCAGCCCGGTAAAAGCATATCCGATATAACTGCTGAATTGGGAGCAGGAGATAAAAAGGGTACGGTAACAACAAGCAACTATAACAATTACTTCATTCACAAAGCAAATTTCCAGAAATATATTGGTCAAAGCATTGATGAATATAAGAAGGAAGTTGAGAAAATAAAACAAGAGTTCAATAGGGAAATGACAGCGCTGAGGAAAACGCAAAATGATCAGCTGGAACAGTTGGATGCAGAAAAGTTAGGAGAAAACAATCCGTTTGAAGTAATGCATATAAGTCAGAGAAACTCTGTTCGCGAAATCTATTTATCAAAATTCAACTCATATTCGGAAAATTTCTATCGCAAGCATGTGCTGCCGGCAATTGAAAAAATGCAGGACACTCAGGCACTCTATATCAAGAATATGTCCAATAAAAACCTGAGAGAAAGGGAATCTCAAGAAATGAAAGCTACGATAAATTCCTACCTGAACTTTTTTGCCAAAACTCAGGCGCCGATTGATGGCTATGAAATCCCGGTAAATGCGAAGGATTCCGCTGAAGCCCATAAGCAATTACAGGATCAAATCGAAAAGGTCAAAGCACAGGCGCCTAAAGCAGGTGAACCCCTTCCGCAGCTTAAAAAATTCGAGGATGAACAAAAATCGCTGCTCCAAAAATTATATGAGGATACCAAGTTTGAAAGCAGCTTAGGCCTGGTGAAACTGACCTATGAAAATGCGGAGCTCACCCTTGGGCTGAACGATCCCATAAACCAGGAATATATGGATCTCGGTGTGAATCTGAAAGAGTTTTCAGTCTCCCTTACGGAAGGCAAAGGTTCCGAAGTAAGCTTTAAGCTGGCGGAAGGAGTAAAGGGCACTTCCCTTGAAGGCATCGAGGCAGAGATAGGCTGGTCAGTACGACAGCCGGGAAGAAAAACAACAATATTTTTCGATGATAATTTTAAAGCCGTTGATGCGCAGGTTACCAACACTCCGGGTTCGGAAGGCTTTTCGGCGGAGGTGGGCGCCGGCAGTACCAGCCTTGAAGGAAGCATAAAGATAGAAACCAACGCTGAGGGTACAAGTCAGTTTGTATCCGGGATCAAGGCTTCAGTATATGATATAGAATTAATGGAAATACAGTATAAGGAAAATCTGGCACCATAAGCATATTAAGTGTTAAAGGAGGTAATTATCAATGAAACAAGGCGTACTGACAGTCCTGTTTATTCTGGCAGCAGCTTTGGTTATAACTGTTGTTCCCGTAGCTGCCGTCGGGTCACCCCCTTCGGTGATTTCGGGGCCTGATAATTTTGGTGTTGCAAATTACGGGGGAAGCGCAGCCTATTGCACCATGAGCGCGCAGGATGACCTGCGGGCACTGCTTGGACAGACTCTTGAAGAACGCGGTTATCAGATGTATACCTATGCACAGGTGGATTTTAAGACAGACAACGGGGATTGGCACTATAAAGCTGATTGGGATGATCCTGCCGCTTATAGAAAATATTCATTGAATCTGAATAATACCATGAATGGCGGTGAATGGGGACGGTATATAGGTTCAGATTACCTTACGTTCAAAAATATGTTCCCGGAAGAAAAAAATGTTCCTGTCCCTTCAGCCTACAGCAGCTGGGAATGGTTCAAGAGCCATTCCATGACATTCAGGGCCCGCTTTGCTATTGACTTTGGAAAAAACAATATTGTTTTTTCCGATTGGTCCCAGGAATATGTTCTATCCGGCAAAAGCCTGATGGACTACAAAAAAATCATGAATACTTACGCACCTGAGCTGATATCTGCAAAACTTCAAGAGGACGCAAAAACTAAAAAACCCTTTGTCTGGCTGGAAACGAAGCGGCAGCCGGACGAAACACAAAAACTCAATGCAGCTTCCTCCGGCAACATGACAACGGAAGTATGGATGCGTAAAAATGGGGACAAGGATTTCAAACTGGTTGGAGATGTTTTTTTTGCCAATGAAAAAATTTATCTGGACGTAAGCGCGTACTATAAGGATAATATCAAGGATTATGCGGCAGCTGCCTATGAAGTAAAAGTACGTTATAAGATTGATGAAAGAAAATATCAGCAATCGGAAGCCACTGCACAGAATTTATTGTACAGCCCTTTTTCCAATGTAATTTCCTATGGCATGCCTGCATGGAGCGCAGCTTCTCCCTGGGCCGGCAATGAACTTGGGAAGGCAGATGAATACGGCCTTATCCCTGATATTCTGAAAGGCGCCGATATGACCAAGCCTATTACAAGGGAAGAATTTGCCTCCCTAGCGGTGGTGCTTTATGAAAAGACTACGGACAAAAAGGCTTCCCCGGCCTCGCCGAATCCCTTTACTGACACAAATAATCCTGAGATATTGAAAGCTTTTCAGCTGGGAATCACCAAAGGTACCTCCGCAACCACCTTTTCGCCAATGGATCTTATCACCAGGGAACAATGCGCTGCAATGCTTGCGCGGGCAGTCAGAACCATGGTTCCCGGCGGAGACTTTTCCACCGATGGGGCCCCGGTATTTACAGACCAGGCGGACATATCATCCTGGGCACTGGAAGATGTAAAATTCATGAGCAAGATAGGTGTAATAAAGGGGTCAAACGGTAAGTTCATGCCAAAAGCCACCACGGCGGCGGAGAAGGCTGCCGGTTATGCCACCAGCACCCGGGAGCAGGCGATAATAATGAGTAAGAGAATATACGAAAACTATAACAAATAAGTGCCCAGGCACAAGCAAAAGGGACGGTTCTTTTGGGAAAAGCAGAAAGAACCGTCCTTCTTGTTTTTTGGCCATACCGCCGAAATAACATTTTTTGTACTTATTATGAGCATATTTTACCTATCCTTACAATGAGAAGGTTAATAAAATATTATTGAACTTGAAAATTATAGCACATCCGGTTGAATTGAACATTTTATTATATGTAAAGGAAGTGATTCAATGAACAAGAAAAAGAGGAAAAGCACGTTGCTGCTATCTTTAATAATGGTGTTTTCATTTATAATGAACCCCATTTTGGCAGCTTCTGCAAGTGCACCAACTGTCAAGCCCCCTTCCATAAGCATTCCGGGGGATAAAGCACCTGTGGTCAAGCCCCCGGTTGCCGCGCCATTGAAAAAATTAGAGGCTCCCGCAAGGGTTAAGGGAGTCAGCTATGAGTTCAAGGATGAGGTAAAAAGGATTCCTTCCGCAATTAAGTACAATATTAAACCCTTGTCATTGGATAAGCTTGCATCCTTTGGATCTTTTGCTTCGGAAGCAGCAGCGCTGCCTAATCTGCCTAATGCCAGTATCCCCGGCGAAACAGCTCTTCAATCAAACACAAGTACTCAGAATGAGGGTGAACTTGATCTTGACAAAATAGACGGTATTAGATATCCTGCGGGTTCAAAGCTTTTGGAAATACCCCGCAGTGCTGCTTCATCCTTTACACCGAAAACCAACGAAATATATATTGATGAAGAGGAAGGTACAGCCTATAAGATATTGGGTGTTGAAAGCGGAGATGACTCCGGAAATACGCAATATGTGGTAGGGACTCCCGAATTGACGGAAATATTCAAATCCTATACAATTCCGGAGCAGACTTTGGATTTGACAACCGGAAATATTGCATATATTGATCCTGATGTTGAATTAAGCCCTGAAAGTGGAATGTCCAGGAATTATTCGGCAAAAGCCGGGCCTTTTGATGATATCATCAGTTTCACCCAAGAGGGAAACAAGCACATTCTGACACTTAAAAAGGGGATTACAATTTTCAAATATCCTTTCCAGGAACCACAGGGTAAAGAAGCTGCCGAAAAAGCCAAGAAGGAAAAATTCGAAGGAGATTGGTGGAAAAAGGATCAGCACGGAGACCTTAGGGGGGTTGAGAATAAAAGCGAGCTAAGCGTCGAGGTTAAGGTTAAGGAAGGCACAATAACAATTGAGGATCCCAAGTTCCATGCATACTTCGACCTAAACCCATTTACCTCCCATGTAGTGGCGGATTTTTACTTTGATGCAAAGGCGGAAGCGGATGTTACTTTGGAAGGGGATATAGCCTTTAACCAAACCATAGAAAAATGTATATACGGGTATGATATAGATTTGGGAAAGGTAATGGGAAAAGAAAAAGCCAACAAAGCCTTTGTAGGAATATTTTTAGTCATTGGTGTGCAAGGTAAGATTCATGTAGAGGTAAGGACCGTAACTACGGGAGATGCAAGGGCAGGTTTTACATATCGGGCATTCGGCTACGGCGGAATACCATATTATGTAGGCCCTTATGCTATTTACAGGCCTTCGACCTTTGATATGAGCTTTACCGTAAATGGAGAGATAAATACCACACTGGCTTGCGTGCCTCAGGTAGGAGTAATAATCTGGGGAAAAGAGCTGGGTGTATTGCAGATATGGCTGGGATTCAAATCCAAAGCAGTATTCAGTGTCTCCGGAGGAGGGGGATCCGGTGGTTCCCAAGGAGTTACAGCCAGCGGCTCTATAGATTTAAGGGCTTTTGGAGAGCTGGTGGGATTCTTGCTCGGTTCCAGGTACTCTATCCTTTATATCGAATTCCCGCTGTATTATGGTGAGTGGAAAGTTGGAGAGGAGGCCTCAGGAAGCGGCGGAGATGCGATTAAAGAGGTACTTCCGTATGTCAGGATAACGGCAGATGCCTATACGAATAAGGTAGAAGGCAAGGTTGCATTCAGTACGGCAGGAATAACCAAAGCCGGTTATATGGGCGGTGATGATGCAGCATTGGATTCGGCCTTGAAGCCCTATGCCAACAGCCTTATTTCCCTGCAGGTATTTGACAATAATATGAATTTCAGATTTTCGCAGGCTTTACATACCGATGAGGAAGGAAACTTTTCGGAACAATTTAACGGGAGTTCGAATATCTTACCCAGTGACAGTGTCTGTGTAGAAGTACAGGATCATATGAGCCCCATATTTGAAATAGATAACAATAAATACAAGGTAGTAGGCAGATGCCCTGCGGTAAAGGCTACAGTTCCCTTCAGCAATGCAGATTTGAATCTGGATACTTTTAATGATGTAATAACAGGTTGGGTTTCAGGGAATTACACGGGGCCCGTTGATATAGAAATTTTTAAGGGCCCTCAAAGTGTAACCATTACGGCAAATGCTGTTGAAGGATTATTCAAAATTGATTATCCTATTGATGAATCAGTTGAATGGGCGTATCCCAAAATAAGATTTGAAGGTTCATCGTTCCCGGCGTTCCCATTGCTGCGCTTTCGTAATCTTGATTCATTGACAATAAATATATTTAACGATTTCAGCGAGCCCTCCGGAATAGATATAAACACAACAGTCACGATCCCGGGAGGTGCTCCGGGTGTTAATCTACCCGGCAATATAACTTCGAATCCTGCTGTAAATCCGGGTAATAGTGCAGCTTCAAATCAGGCGCAGCGTGAATATTTGGAATCTCATGATATTGCCGGAAACAAGATTGTAAAACCATCCAGAATAATCGGCACAATAACCAATAAGGCAGATATGGGCTGGCTGGAGAACCAAGGAGAAAATATGGTAAGGCCCGGAAATGAAAACGGGAATCTCAGGCCATTCGAGGGAAATGTTAAAATTGCTGAAATATATGTGCAATCTGCCCTTGAAGCTGCGCTGGAAGATCTAAAAGGGCCTCATGCCAACTGGGTACCAAAACCTCAGACTAAACAGCCATATACTGCAACAACTCAGGCACGCCGGGTGATAGGAAAAAAAGTCATTAAAGACAGCAGCAGTCCAAGCGGTGTAAGAATAGAATCATACCCGACCTCTGCTTCTGAATTTGAATTCAACCGGCCTGATGTAGCGGCATATATTATTGAAATTGAGCATGAAGGGCTAAAATTGGAAAAGATCTATAACCCCTTTGAATACCATACGAATAACAATCAGCAAACCCTCAATGAATTCCTGGGGCCGTTGAGAGAGCAATTTGTAAATCCGGTACAAGAAGAAATTGAATCAAAGACAAATCCGTCAGATGTGCTTAATCAGCTTAATGAACATCTGAATCAAATGAACCAAATGAACCAAATGCGTTAGGCTTGCGAAAACAGCCTGCAGATATTGAATCAGTTCCCTGCAGGCCTGTAAAATCAATAATGGTATTAAGACGGGAGGTGAATAAAATGAGGAAAGGTACTATTGTTCTGTTATGCGCTGCCATATTGATATCATTATGGTTTCCTGTAAACGGGGACAATTCACGTATGCTTACAGTTCCTACACTAACAAAACCATCGCTGACAGCACCAACATTACCTGGTAAAACCATTACGCAGCCAAAGCTTACAATTCCGGATTCACTGCCGGATTCACTGCCTGATTTGGAGCCTGCTCCTGAGCTTGAGCTTCTCACCTTTACTGCACCGACAAATCTTACATTGATAAAGGCGGAGGAGGATTTGGTTTCTATACAGTGGAAAGATACAGCATCCGCAGAAAGCAAATATGTGGTAGAAAGAAAGGAATCGGACGGGGATTATATTCAGCTGGCAGTTTTGGAGAAGGATGCAACATATTATGATGACACCTCGGTAGAGCCGGGTACTACCTATTATTATAGAGTGAAGGCAGGACAAGACAGCCTGGATCCTATACTTAAAAAGATTAAAACAAGCTATACGGCATATTCCAACGAGTTAGAAGTGAGAACTCCGTCATCATCGGGCATTATAATAAAGGATCTATCCAAGGATGCATTACTTCCGGGGGGAATAACAAAGCCGCCTATTAAATTTAATCCTAGGGATATTGAGATTACCTTACCGGAGGCGCCGGATTCGGGTACAGATGAAGAATCTGAAACAACCGAAGAACCTGAAATAATCACTGAGCCTTATGAGGCCGAACCTTCCGAGATAAATCCTCCCGAAGACTTGGAAGCAGAGGCAGTAAGCGAAAGTGAGATTGAACTTTACTGGGAGGATACATCCGACGGCGAATCAGGATTTCTGCTTTACAGAAATTATACCGGGGAATGGGAACTGGCAGCAGCATTGGATGCCGACACCACCAGCTATACGGATGAAAACCTCCTGCCTGATACTACGTATTACTACGTACTGTTTGCATACAGGGACGAAACGGCATCTACGGAATCAAATATTGTTGAAGTAACTACTCCCGGTGCTGCCGAAGCTCCTGTTGAAGCCGCGCCTCAACCGCCGGCAGCCCCGGAAGCCCTGACAGCCCAAGCCCAAAATCCAACTGAAGTAATTCTTACATGGCAGGACAAATCCGACAACGAAGAAGGGTTCCTGATATATAGGACATCCTCGGGAGAATGGGAATTGGCAGCGAAATTGGGCTCCGGTTCTACTTCTTATACAGACAGGACAGTGCAGCCAAATACAAAGTATTACTACGTTGTTTATGCATATATCGGAGAAATTCCATCCAAAGAATCAAATATGGCTGAGGTAACTACTCCAAATCAAGCTGCAGCGGTCGCTGTGGATTTCACAGGCGCCAGCAGCTGGGCTCTGGAAGAGTTGAAAAAGGCCGTAGAATATGGCCTGTATACGGAAAGGGTAATGAGCAGCTATACTCAGAACATAACCCGTGAAGAATTCTGTGAACTGGTGGTAAAGCTCCATGAAAAGCTGAAAGGCGCTGAAACAACTCCTGCACCTATAAATACGTTCCTGGATACAGCAAATGTAAATATATTGAAAGCATATGGTGCAGGTATAGTGAACGGAACCGGCAAGGGTACTTTTTCCCCATATAATCCTATTACGAGACAGGATATATGCGTCATGCTCTACAGAGCGATAACAAGTGCAGTTGCAAATGTCAATACCGGTATAGACGGAGCAGCTGTCTTTGAAGATGAGAACCTCATTGGCTCATGGGCAATACGGGAAGTTAAGTTTGCCGTTAAAAACAATATAATGAAAGGTTCGGGCTCAAGGATAATGCCTAGAGACAATACAAGCAGGGAGCAGGCACTGCTGCTCATAAAAAGAACATATGAAATGTTCAGCGGTATAATTTAAGTTGAATAATTGACAGCCTTCTGGTATTATGTAACAGCATATACTAGGAGGCTATTTTTATGAATAAAATATATGAGTATGAAGCCATCATTCAGAAAGTTCCCGACATAGACGGCGCATATGTCGAATTTCCTTATGATGTGAAGGCAGAGTTCTGCAGGGGCAGAGTTAAAGTACGCGCGACATTTGATGGAGAACCTTATGACGGAAGCATTGTCAATATGGGTGTGAAGAATACAATTACAGAAAGATAGAGGATAACAAGCAAAAAATAGTATACCAGAGAACCAAGAGGGTTCTTATTTTTTTGCGATATTTTCTGCAGAAAGAATCGTCTCCACTGCATTCAAAATGCTCGGATTATGTTGACATTTGGCATATTATGTAATACACTTGAACTAATAAAAAAGCCATTTATATAACCATTTTAACTCGGAAAAATGGTTTATTTTTCAATTTATGTATCAAGATGAATCATGTTATAATCTATTGCATTAGTTACCACCAGAAATGCAGTTACTGATGATTAATGCTATTTCGTTTGTTTTGACGGCAAGTATGATTTTGATTGGTACAATTGAAGACGACATTGAGCATTTAGGTCAAGTTAGTTAAACTTTGCCGTCGATTTGTTGCCAACAAATCGACGGTATTTTTCTATAAAAGCGATAAAGCAGATGATGCGCTTTTAACTCACAACCGATGTGGCCGCAATTTCGCTGATGATGGCTATAGAGTTGGGATACAGCGATGAAGAGCTTTTTAATATTGGATTGGGAACACTGCTTCATGACGTAGGCAAGCTGTTGATACCAAAGTCAATCATACAAAAACCCGAAAGCCTGACAGACATGGAAATGTCTTTAATCAAACAGCATTGCGAACTGGGCAGGAGTTCTCTTGAGGGACTTAATTTCCCGAAGGAATATACAGATATAGTTATGCAGCATTATGAGCGGCTTGACGGAAGCGGATATCCAAAAGGGCTAAAGGGAGACGAAATATGCCGCAACGCAAAAATAGTTATGATTGCTGATTCTGTTGACTCAACCACATACAATCGGCCTTACAGGCAGCCACAGACAATGGATGTTGCAATAAAGAAACTAAGGGACGAAAAAGAGAAATATCCTCAAGAGTTTATTTCTTTATTGGAAAAAATACTGGGATAATGTTGGAATGCTTTGCATATTTGGAGGAAAATGTATGAGAAAGCTTTTTGCCCTATTGTTTGTTCTAATAATCATGACATCAATAATAATAATCCCCTCTTATGGGGCAGGTAACGTTATCAATTGGACTGTGGATGAACTTGCTTTTATGGAAAAACATCCTGTGATTCGGCTTGGTGTTGACCCTGGGTTTGTGCCATTCGAGTTTATGGATGAGGATGGTGAGTATAAGGGTATTGCTGCAGATTACCTTTCTTTAATCAGTAAAAAAACCGGCCTGCAATTTGAAGTTGTTCAAGGGCTGACATGGCCCGAAGCATATGATATGGCGC
>ENA-UOYA01002643-UOYA01002643.1-activated-sludge-metagenome-genome-assembly--contig:-NODE-2643-length-17072-cov-7.595405_pt1 | contig 17072 bp, 15 predicted proteins | sample MGYA00238163_ERZ764804 | MGnify/ENA primary metagenome ERZ764804 (study PRJEB28919, sample SAMN05720223) | activated sludge metagenome | isolation source: Anaerobic digester | place: Hong Kong... | reverse complement strand
GACGCCGGGTTCCACCGTGACATAGGCCAGTTCTTCGCTGAAATCCAGAATACGGTTCATGCGGCTGAGGTCCATGAGCACACACCCGTCGCTCGCCGGGACGCGCGAACCGTACCCCCAGTTCTTCCCGCTGCTAACGGGATGCACGGGGACCCCATGCCGGGCCGCGATCTTCAGGCATTCCCGAACCTGTTCGCGGTCCCCGGGAAGGATCACTGCGGGGACGCTCTGCGTGGTCAGGAATGTAGCTGTGGCGGCGCTGTGAAGAGTGGCCGCGTCCCGCACCACGAACTCCTCTCCAATGGCGGCGGTCCAGTCCGAGCAGGCCGCGTTCAGGCGGCTGTCAACCTGGGTTTCATGGTTCGTTGTAAGGGCCTGCGCTAGGGCGGCCAGATCCGGCGTGGGACGACTCATGGGATAAACCTCTGTGTGCCTATATCTGGGGGTACTAACGATAGGAACCGAAGAGAACGACGCTTCGAGTGCCGCGACACATTCCCGGTAACGCTCGTCCGGGAAGCGCGAATCGAAGCCCAGGATTTCCATCATGCACCCGTAGGCCGGGTCGTAGTAGGCGGGCAGTTCGCAGCCGGCACCCCTCAGCGACGCGCCGCCGATTCTCCGCAGAATGGTGGATGAGAAGTGCCGCTGGGTGACGGTGCCAATGCCTATGCAGCCGCCAAGCACCCTGGCCAAGGCGTAAGTGGACAGGGCGATGTGCAGGGCCGCCGTGGTGTTGCGCAATTCATGCCCGAGGGCCCATCCGCCCACTTCGACATAGGGCACGCCCAAGTGTCGCGCCAGCGCCATCTCCGCGTTTACCGCCTCCCGCAACGCGTCCCCCCAGACCGGGTCACGAGCCAGCGCGCTCTTGGCCACAGCCAGTTCCTGGAAGGGGATGCCGTTGCCGTGAGGAAGATAACGGGCGCAGCCGCCCACCCGGCCGTCCCCATCGACCGCCAGAATGTGCCAGCTCTCGAGATCCGCTGGTGCCTCGTGCCTGCCATCCGGTGTGAGTTGCTCACTACCCACAGCCCCGTCTTCGACGTAGATACGACCGCGCAGCCGCTGCAATTCTCCGAGGTAACGGCCGTAGTGCTCCGCATCGCACCGGTGGAATCGCGCTTCGGTGGGTACGCTCTGGACGGAGGGCGCCAGGAGCAGAATGCTCCACTTGGTTCCCACTTTCGACCAGGACAGGCGTCGCAATTCGCCGTTACTCCTTTCGGCGCGGCTCTGATTGCTTAGGCCGCAGAGTCCTCGAAGGTTTACAATCAAGCCGGGATCTCTGGTGAACCGATTCACACGTTCTATCGGCTAATTCAGGGATTCCCTTTAGCGAGGTCTACAGTGAAGGTCTCGTCCACTTAGCCCTCGATTCTGCGGATCGGCCCGGTAGGGAGAACCGCAACCCAGGAACACTCCCGGCCCTCTCTGTAAAGCTGGGCCGGATGTTGTCGCCCCGAGTGGCGGTCAACAAGATGAGTGCGGAAGACCTGCCCGCCGTGGACGTGGCCGGGAGAATGGTCTGAGGGAGGAATAGCGCAGGAACGGGCAAACAGCCAGCATCCAACCCAAGTTGCAGGATACCACGAATGCTGCGGCGTATCCGGGGGCCGCCCTCGCTAACGTTTCAAAAGGATGAGGACGATCTATCCATTAGCACTCACATGGCTGAGCGACCCGGCTGCGAGGAGGTGTTGGCCCAGTTCAACCACCTGATGGAAGAACTGCTGGGGGAAGGCCTGCGTCGCAGCACATTCGAACGCTGGGAAATGGATATCCTGCTGGACATCGAGAGTTGTCACCTGAGCCGTTCAAACTGGGAAAGAGTCCTGCGCCGGTATCAGCGCGCGGTGCAGCGCGGCATGAGGAAAGGGGCGCTCGCCCCGCTGAAGCTCTCCGAGTACCTGGGGCTATCCAAAGAACGAAGGTTCAAAAGAAAGCCCGCCGCCGCGGAGCGCTCCAACGGTCTTGACCTCAAGACGGGCACACATTGAAACGCCCGCGGTCCGGCGCGGGCAAAGCCGTTAGCGAACAGCCGCCACTGGCCGAAATGCACCACCAGCAAGCGACCCACAACCAGCCAGCTTGACCGATAATCCCCATAAGATCAACAAACTGGCGCCTGGCATAAAACCTGCTCGACAAGTCAAGTGAGGAGGGATGAAATGAGATCCCCAAGTGTGTACTTCCTGGCCTTGGCCTTAGCTTCTTGCCTGACCGGGGCCATTCCGGCATTCGCCCAGGAGCCGGACCCCGAACAGCCATCCCAATCCGGATGGCGCAAGGTGGGCGAGTCCTCGCCAGATAGACGGGCGCCCGAGCCTGCGCGTGAGACGGTACCAGCCCTACCGTCACAACTGGTTCTGCCTGCGGGCACCTTTGTGATGGTGCGCGTGGACCAGCCTCTTTCGTCGGACCATAACTATGCCGGTGATGTCTTTTCGGCGACGCTCGCCCAGCCTCTTGTGGCGAACGGCTACGTCGTTGCACGGCGAGGCCAGACTGTCGCCGGGCGCGTCGCTGAGGCACAAAAGGCCGGTCGCGTGAGGGGCCAGTCGCGCCTGGGTGTTGAGTTGACCGAACTCACGCTCGTGGATGGACAGCAGATGCCGATCCAGACCCAGCTAATCCAGTATTCCGGCGGCACTACGCGCGGACGCGACGCCACCGCGATTGCCACGACATCGGGCACGGGAGCGGCCATCGGCGCCATCGCCCAAGGCGGGGCGGAAGCAGGCATAGGCGCCGCAGCCGGCGCCGCGGCTGCCGCCATCGGCGTGTTGGTTACGCGCGGCCGGGCCACTGAGATCTATCCCGAAGCGACGCTCACGTTCCGGATCATGCAACCGTTGACGATAGACACGGAGCGCTCCGCGCTGGCGTTCCGTCCAGTGACGCAGCAGGACTACGAATCGAGGCTGGTTGAGCGCCGTCCCACACTGTACCGGCGGGCGCCTGGATATTACACGGGCTGGGGTTATCCTTACCTTTATCCGTACCCCTATTTCTACTCGCCGTTTTACTACGGTTACGGTTGGGGCCCGAGCTTTTACTATTACTCCGGTCCGCGCTTTCACGGCCACCGGCGCCGGTAGGCCAGCGCCGGGACTACTTCAGGACAGCCCTCCGCTCCTCTCCGTAAACGGCGAGCAGCGGATGCCTCACGACAGCCCGGTACTCGTACGCTTCGCCGGCTTCCAGACCTTGAACCGTGGCGGAGAACCGCCCAGGCGCGCTGCGGCGAACGAAGGGTGCGGACACCCAGGGCAGAGTCCTTTCATTGACGTCCTGACCCTTCAACGAGCGGTATTCCAAGCCCACTTCGAGCGAGACCGATCCGGCCGGATCCACCAGCTCGCCTTCGAAGGTAGCAGCCCTGGCAGTGGCATCCCACTTCCACCCGCCGGTCGCGACTTTCGGCGGCTGGAGCGCAGGCTTTACATTCGTGATTTTCAGGACGGCGGGATTGGGCCACAAGCCACTGGTGTACAAGCGCTGCGCTCGCACCGCGCTTATATGCAGTCCATCGGCTTCCTGCTTCCATGTGGTCCGGGCGTCGACCTGAGGGCGGTATTCGATCAACTGCCCGCTCTGCCCCAGCACGCTGACTTCGGTAGCCGCTGTTGCGCGCACGGATGACAGGCGAATCTCCTTCCTTTCCGTGTACTTCCAGGGTTCGCGCACCGCCACGTAAACGGTGCCGGCGTCCTTCTTCTTCGTGAACCAATAGTTGCCCTCATTGGTCACTACCCACGGCCGCACCCCGTAGATGGCCTCGCCATTGATGAAGTTCCATAGCGCAATCTCGCGGAGGCGGTTCTCCTGCTCCATGGGAATCTCGCCGTCCGGCGTGGGCCCGACGTTCAGCAGTAGGTTGCCACCCCGGGCGCGCGTTTCAATGAGCATGCCAATCATCTGGGCGCCGGTCTTATAAGGATCGTTGGTCGGACGGTAATTCCATTCCTGGCCCATGGTGAAACAGGCTTCAAACGGCTCGGCGGAAGGCGTCCCGGCGATGTGCTGTTCGGTGGTCTTCATGCCTCCGCTGGTGATCACTAGGTCCGGCCTCAATCCCCACACGTAATCGGTTAGCCCTCTGGCCTGCCCGTCGAAGAACATGAGGTCCACGCGCCCATAATTGGACATCAGTTCCTTCAGTTGGGTTCTGGCATAGGTGAGGAGTTCCGGTTGCCCGAGCGGCATCAGTTCAGGGCGACGGTCGACCATCTTGCCGTGCCTGTGTAGCCAGTTGAAGTCGTCGGCTGAGAAATAGAATCCGACCGCAATGCCCTCATCGCGAAACGCCTTCGCAACCTCCGCTACTATGTCCCGCTTGAACGGCGTGTTCATCACGCTGAAGTTGGTGGTGGCGGTATGGAACATGCAGAAGCCGGAGTGATGCTTGGTCGTGAACATGACGTACTTCATGCCCGCAACCTTCGCGAGCCTTGCCCAGGCTCCGGGATTGAACTTTTCGGGGTAGAAAGTCCGTGGGAGCACCTCAATGTAACGCTTCAAGTAATCGTCGGAAGCTCCTGCCATCGAATGACTTATTATGGCTCCAATCTGGCCGTCCATGCTCCAGTGAATGAACATCCCAAAGCCCTGATCCTGGAACCAATCGAGCCGCTCGGGCAGGTTCGCGGGGGTTAGCTCCGCCGGTAAGGCCACGGCGCAGAAAAACAAACAGATGACTCTACATGCGTTCGATTTCAAAGTGTCGCTCCTGATGGCTGGCGATAAGACACTCCACCATTGTATGTGCTGGAGAGACACCACACCCTCAAATCTGACGCGCCACAGGGCGATTGCGATCACGTGGCGCTACTAAGTTCCGGCTTTCGCGTGGATCAGTTCTTTTTCAAGGTGCGAACATAGGCGATTACACTGTCCACCTGTTGTTCAGTGAGTTTGGCCCGGTGAGGCGCACTAGGCGCATCCATGCGAACCGGTTCCATCTTGCGGATGCCGCCGGTGATAATCTTCTTCAACTCGGCGTCCGCTTTCTGCTGCACGTACTGCGAATCCAGCCGGGGGATCTTCATCTTCCAGAAGCTGTCTACGGTTGGGTTTCCCTTCCCCTCAGGCCCGTGGCAATTCTTGCAGGTTCTCTCAAAGACCGCTTTGCCGGCCGACTCCTCGGCGCAAGCAGGATACAACAATCCCACGACCGCCAAGGCGGCCACAACAACAGGTTTCATGTGTCTTCCTTATCCCAGAGGAGATACTGTACTTGTAAGTCAAGAATGCCATGGACAGTGTGGCCTGTCAACATCGAAAACCGTGACTATTGCTACAAGACGGATCAAAGTGCTACAAAGCGCGTTACAATCCCATACTTATAGGTATCGATTCAGAAGTTCCGCGAGCCGTGCCATGTTATACTTGCAATGGATGATGTTGTATCCTCCGCGGCAGCGGAGCCCACTCCATAGAGCCCAGCGCTCAGCGGCACCCTCTTTTGTGCCATCTTGCCTGGAGGTAAGCACCCAAGCTAAAGGATGAAAGCCACTGTCGAAATAAGCCGAGGAATAGAATCGCTGTTCGGAACCCGGGATGAGAATATTCGCCTGCTCGAAGAGAACCTCGGCATCGTGACGCGATTGCACGACACTTGCCTGGAGATCGAAGGCGAGGAAGCCGGCGTGGCTCGCGCCGAGAGTATCCTGGCGGACTATGTGGCCCTGGTCGCCGAAGGCCACACGTTTTCGAACGGTGACCTCAACAGCTACCTGCGAGTGGTCACGCAGGATCCCGAAGTCACTCTGCGGCGTCTGGTCATCAGCAGCAAGCAGCGCAGTTTCGGCAAGAAGCTGCTGGCTCCCAAGACGGTCAACCAGCGCCGGTACGTCGAGGCCATCGAGCGCAACGACCTGGTGTTCGGCATCGGCCCAGCGGGTACCGGAAAGACTTACCTGGCGGTAGCCATGGGCGTGGCCGCGTTGATCGGCAAGAAAGTCAGCCGCATCATCCTGACCCGTCCGGCGGTGGAAGCCGGCGAGCGGCTGGGCTTCCTGCCGGGCACGCTACAGGAAAAAGTGGATCCCTACCTCCGGCCGCTTTATGACGCGCTGTTCGACATGCTCGAAAGCGAGAAGGTGGAGCGGCTTCTGGAGCGCGGCACCATCGAGATCGCGCCTATCGCCTTCATGCGGGGACGCACTCTTAACGACAGCTTCATCATCGCCGACGAGGCGCAGAACGCCACCTGCGAGCAGATGAAGATGATCCTCACGCGGCAAGGCTTCAACTCGAAGATGGTGGTGACCGGCGACGTCACGCAGATCGACCTTCCGCTCGGCAAGCGCAGCGGCCTGCTCGAAGCCGCCGACGTCCTCAAGGACGTGGAGGGCATCAGCTTCGTCCAGTTCGACGAACGCGACGTGGTGCGCCACGCTTTGGTACAACGCATCGTGAAGGCTTACGAGAAGTACCAGGACGCCAACGGAGCGGGCCGCCAGTTGAGCCTGCGCCTGGGCGAACCCGCCGAGCCGCTCCGCGAAGAGACCGAAGAAGCTTAGAGAGCCGCCATGCCCGTCTCCGACGATTCACTGCTGTTTCTCCGCGCGCCGCGCGTGGTTCACCGCGCAGCGATCCGCAATTTCCGAAAACGCCTTCAAGACGAGGTTTGCCAAGGGTCGGGGTTCACCGTCCTCATCACCGGCGACGAAGAACTGCGGCGCCTGAACCGCCAGTTCCTGGGCAAAGATTACGCCACCGACGTTCTCTCGTTCCCCTCCCGGGACGGCGACCGCATAGGCGACATGGCCATCAGCGTCGATCGCGCCCGGGAGCAGGCCGCCGAGCGGGGCCACTCGCTCGAAGCGGAGATTTCCATCCTGATGCTCCATGGAGCGCTGCACCTGATGGGGATGGATCATGAAAAGGACCGCGGCCGGATGGCGCGGGCCGAGACCCTGTGGCGTAAGCGGTTGGGCTTACCCGCAGGGCTGATCGAACGGGTCCGACAGTGACCACCGCTCTGATCCTGCTGGTCCTGGTGTTGTCGCTGACGCTGGCGCTCGCCACGCTGGTGCAGATGCTCTACCTGGAATCGGTGCGGCTGCGCGCCCGCGAATACGCCGCCCTCGAATTCTTCAAGGACACGCTCGAGGACGCCATCGGGCTGGACGAAGCCAGCGGTGCGCTGGCCTTCTCGATGGTAAAGCACACCACCCTTTCCTTCATGGGCATCGTGTACCTGGTGGCGGCCATGCTGGGCGGAGAGAAGATCTGGTACGCGGTCATCGAGGCTTCCCTGTTCACCCTGTTCACCATGACGGTGGCCGCTTACGCCGTCCCGCACATCGTCTACCGCCGCAGCGCCTGCCGGTGGCTGCTGCCACTGGTTCCGCTTCTCAAGGCGATGGCGCTGCCGGCCCGCCCGCTCGGAGCGTTGCTGCAATTCCTGCAATCGCTGGCCGAGCTGAGCGGCCCCAGCGAAGCCGAGCACGAACAGGTCGATCCGGCCGAGCACATCGACGCGCTGATCGACGCCGGCGCCGAGGAAGGCATCATCGAGGAGGACGACCGCAAACTCATCCAGTCCGTTGTGGCCTTTGGGGGCAAGACAGTGCGGGCGGTCATGACGCCGCGCCCAAGCATCGTCGCCCTTCCCGCCAATCGCACCCTGGAGGAGTTGCGCCAGTTGGTCATCAACGAACAGTATTCCCGCATTCCGGTTTATCAGGACACCATCGACAACATCACCGGCTTCGTGCACGTGCGCGATATGTTCGAGCTCGACCAGCAAGAGCGGGAAACGCGCCAGGTGATAGAGCTGGCGCGCCCCATCAGTCTCGTCCCGGAGAGCAAACCGGTGGACGAGCTGCTGCGCGAGATGCAGCAGAACGGCGCGCACATGGCCGTGGTGGTCGACGAGTACGGCAACACGGCTGGCCTGGTCACGCTCGAAGACCTGGTCGAGGAGATTCTCGGCGAGATCCGCGACGAGCACGAGCCAGGAATGGATCTCAAGCCCGATGAGCGCGGCGGCTACGTAGTAAGCGGCAGCTTCGAGCTGGCGCGCCTGGAGGATCTCGTCGGCCTGCGGACCAACGGCGAGGCCGAGTCCACGACCATCGGCGGGCTGGTTTCAGAGTGGCTGGGCCACGTGCCGAAGACCGGGGAGATGGTCGAGCGCGACGGGATTCGTGTGGAGGTTCTGGCGAGCAACGAGCTGCGCGTCGAGCAGGTCCGTGTATCCCGACTATCGGAAGAAACGCATGTATAAATCCGGATTCGTATCCATCATAGGGCGTCCCAACGCCGGCAAGTCGACGTTGCTTAACCGCCTGGTCGGCAGCAAGGTCGCCATCGTGGCCGACAAGCCCCAAACCACGCGCACTGCCATCCAGGGGGTGTCGACGCTGGACGGCGCGCAGATTGTTTTCGTCGACACGCCGGGCATTCACAAACCCGACACGACCTTCAACCGCCGCATGATGGACACTGTGCGCAAGGCGCTCGAGGACCGCGATCTACTGCTTTACCTGGTGGACGCCACGCTCCCGTTCCAGTCCGCCGAAGAACAAGCGCTCGAACTGATCGGCAAGACGGCCGCGCCGGTGCTGCTGCTGCTCAACAAAGTGGATGCGGTCAAGGAGAAGGCGCAGTTGCTGCCGCTCATCGAACGGTATAGCGCCACGGGACGCTTCGAGGAGATCTTCCCCATCTCGGCGCTGCGGGGCGTGGGCCTGGAAGAGTTGAAGTCCGCCATCGTGAAGAGACTCCCCGAGGGGCCGCAGTATTTCCCGGACGACTATCTCACGGACCAGCCGGAACGATACCTGGCCGCGGAACTGATCCGCGAGAAGATCCTGCACCTGACCCGGCAGGAAGTGCCGCACTCCGTGGCGGTGCTGGTCGACAAGTTCGAGGAAACGCCGCGCATCACGAATATCGCGGCCACAGTCTACGTGGAGCGGGAAGGACAGAAAGCGATCGTGATCGGCGCCAAGGGCGGCATGCTGAAGCGCGTCGGAACATCGGCGCGCCTGGAGATGGAGTCGCTGCTCGGCCGCAAGATCTTCCTCCAGCTCTTCGTGAAAGTGCAGCCCGGGTGGCGGGAAAACCCCGAGTTTCTGAATGCGATAGACTGGCGTTCTATGGCAGGTTTGGAGGAAAACTAACATGCGCACCTTTTCGATCTTTCTTGCTCTTCTTCTGCTGGGTTTCACCTGCGCCACGGTCTGGGCCGATCAGCCTTCCGACAACGAGATCTACGACAAGGTCCGCATCCGGCTGGCAGGCGACCCGGACGTAAAGGGGAACCAGTTGACCGTCGAGGTGAAGAACGGTGAAGTGACTCTGCGAGGCAAGGTCGAAAGCGAGCGCGCCAAGAACAAAGCCTCGAAACTCGCCCGCAAAGTGAAGGGTGTGAAGAACGTCACGAACGAACTGACGATCTCGCGCCACTGAAGCAGGGCGAGTTCCGACATGGCGCATACGACCGGTAACTCCTACGCCGTCATAGGGGGCGGCATCATTGGCTTGGCGCTCGCGCACAAGCTGACCCGGGCCTTCCCCGGCGCCCGCGTCGTCGTCTTCGAGAAGGAATCCGAAGTTTGCCGCCACCAGAGCGGCCACAACAGCGGAGTACTGCACTCAGGCCTGTATTACCGGCCCGGCTCGCTGAAAGCCAAGCTGGCAGTGGACGGCATCCGCCAGATGAAGGACTTCTGCCAGGAGCACGGCGTGCCCCACGAGGAGTGCGGGAAGCTGGTAGTGGCCTGTTCCGAGGACGAACTTCCGCGCCTGCGCGACCTGTTGGACCGGGGAACGCAGAACGGCTTGCAAGGCTTGCGGTGGTTGGGGCCTGAAGAGACGCGCGAAATCGAGCCTAACGTGGCGGGGATCGCGTCGGTCCGTGTGCCCCAGGAAGGAATCGTCGACTACGAGCAGGTCTGCAAGGCCTTGCAGCGCCTGATTGAAGCCGCTGGCGGGTCTGTGCTCACATCGTCCCCGGTCCACGCCCTGAAGCCGGACGGCGCAGGATGGAGGATATGCGCCGGGCGCCGCGAGGAGCGCGTCGATTTCTTCTTCAACTGCGCCGGGCTGCACTGCGACCGCGTGCTGGTCATGGCGGGGGAGAAGCGCCGCACGCGCATTGTCCCGTTTCGCGGCGAGTATTACCTATTGAGCGAGGAGGGCCGCAAGCTCGTCCGGAACCTCATCTATCCGGTTCCCGACCCGCGCTTCCCGTTCCTTGGAGTCCACTTCACCCGCATGATCCACGGCGGCGTCGAGGCGGGCCCGAACGCTGTGCTGGCGATGGCGCGCGAGGGCTACCGCAAGACGGACTTCTGTCTGGCCGACGTGGCCGATGTGTTCACCTTCGGCGGGTTCTGGCGTTTCCTCATCCGTTACCCCTCGATGTGCACCTACGAGTTCTACCGCTCACTCAGCATGTCCGAGTTTTGCCGCTCCCTGCAACGCTTGGTACCGGCCGTCGAGAAGCGCCATCTCAGCCCCGGCGGCGCGGGCATCCGGGCCCAGGCGCTCACGCCGGAAGGCACGCCGGTGCAGGACTTCGAGTTCGTGCTGCGCCCCAACGCCCTGCACCTGATCAACGCGCCCAGCCCGGGAGCAACCGCGGCGCTCGCTATTGCTGACTACCTGATCGCAAGAATGTCGGCTCTGTAACCGGAGCCTGCAGCGAGCCTGTAGTACTGAAAGGCCAGATGGCGCGGTGTTGCATGGAACCTCCGATTATGATATTCAGAAGCCCCAGGAGGATTGAATGCATCTTGATCGAAGCAAGTCGTTAGTGCTGTTGGCTCTCATCTCTTTGAGCTTAGTGCTGGTGTCCTGTTCCACAGGCCCGCGGCCGCCAGAGAAAGGCACGCCGGAGTTCTACTGGCAGGCGGCGCGGGAGACATACGCCGCGGCCGACTACCTGAAGACCGCCGAACACCTCGATGCACTCGGCAAGACTGACAACCAATTTACCAGCAAGGCGCAGTCCTGGCGCCTAGTCCTGACGTCGGGCATGACCAAGGCCTTCATGGAACTGGCCGACAACTACGAGTACGGCGCCCGCGCCAACAAGGCGAATCCCACGCCGTTCCGCAAGCGCGTGAGCACCTATCGCAACATGGCGGGCCAGTTGTCCCTGCAGTTCGCCGAGACGTTCCGCGCGTTCCGGCAGAGTCACAAGGAAGCCGAGATCGTTCTCAGCTTCCCGTTCCCCACGGGCAGCGCCGGCCAGGTTGCGCTGATGAGCAAGTTGGGCAATGGCATTTTTCTCTCCGACGCGGAACAGGAAACCGCGCAGAAGAGAATGATGGAGCGCTGCATTTTGATCGGAGTTGCTAAAGCCGTGGGTGCCGGCGAGGATACCGCCAAGGCGCGGGCGATGTTCCAGGGGGGCGATGTCAAGGTGCCCCGCGCGGTATTCATGACGGCCATGGCCAACGCGCTGTATGATCAGTCGCAATTGTTCGGCCGGATGAAACTCGACAAGCCGGACCAGATGAAGCTGTTCGCCAATGAATCTTTGGAAGCCTTGAAGGATGTCCCTGAGACCAAGGAGACCAAAGCGCTGGCGGCGAAGATCCAGGCCTCTCTGAAGAAGCAATAGACGCAGTCCGGAAACTTCAGCGGACCGGTCCCAGGAACCGCGGCGGTGTGCCCGGCTCCTGCACCACCCGGTATGGTTGTGGAGACGCGGCGCAATCGGCGAGCGGCGTGATGCTGTAGTAGTTCAACCCGTAGCGCCAGCTCCGATGCATTTGGTCGACGCAGGTTTCAGCGCGGTGCGGCTCGATTTCGCGCCACAGCGGGCGCGCCGAGGCGGCTTGATCGATGGCGGGATAGGTGACGATCTTCAGCGCCACGACACCGATGGTCAGCGCCCCGCCGATCATGACCAGGGCCGCCGCGCGACGGCCGCGATTTTCTAGCCACCAACAGAGCGCCGCGAAGAACAGGGCCGCCGCGAGCACCCGGGGTGAGACGTGCAATCCCCCGGCCCGTGAAAGGCCCACGGCGAGCGCCTCCGGCAGCACCCGGGCGGCCACAGGCAGCACGCCAAGAAGAACACCCACAGAGGCGATGCACCAGCGGGCATTCGGGAGGCGCGCCAGCGCCAAACCTGCCAGCGCCGTCACCGCCGGCACGAGCGGCAGCAGATAACCGGGCAGCTTGTTCGTCGAAGCCGAAAAGAAGACGAAGCCGAACAACACCCAGGCGGCGAGGAAACGCGCCCGCCGGTCGCTGAAGAGCCGGCGGTCGAAAACAGGGACCAGCATCGGGATCCAGGGAAACAAACCGGCAAGCAGCACGGGAACGTAAAACCAGAAGGGCTGCTGGTGCATCAGCACATCTTCCGAGAAACGCTGAAAATGATGGCGGCCGAAGAAGTCGTTCAAGAACAGCCAGCCGTGGCGCCAGGTCACCGCCGCGTACCACGGCACGGCCACCAGCAGTCCGGCCGCCACGGGCCACAGCAGGTCTCGCCAGCGGCGCCGCCCCATCCAAGCCATCGGCACGGCCAGCAGCAGCGGCACCAAGCCCTTGGCGAGGATCGCGATGCCCATCAGGATGCCCATGACCAGTAACCCGCGCCGCTCTCCGCGATCGATCCAACCGAGCGCCAGCAATTGTGCCGCCGCGAAGGCCGCCGACATGGGTAGGTCCGTCGCGGCGATCTGGCTGTAGGCCAGCCACCCGGCCGAGGTGGCGAGCATCAGGGACGCGTACGCGGCCACCTTCTCATCGAACTCACGCCGCAGGAGGCGGTAGTAGAAGATGATGAATGCGAGACTGGCAAGCGCCACCGGCAGGCGAGGCGCCACGTCTTCACTCAAGCCGAGGCGGAAGGCGACACCGGTCATCCAGTAAAGCAGCGCGGGCTTTTCGAACCACGGCGCGCCCCACAACCGGGGAGAGATCCAGTCTCCAGACCTCGCCATCTCACGGCCAATGGATGCGTAACGCGGCTCGTCCGGCCCCACCAGCCCCATCCCGGAGAGCCCGAAAAATAAGAGAAAATAGAACGCGAGCGCTACCAGCACCCATTTCCACATACCGGAGGACACCATTTGAGTATAATGAGCGCCACATCAACACTGGGAATCGCGCTGTTGTGCGCCGTGCCGCTCGTCGCGGGCGTGGACGGATGCGCTTGCGACCCCGCCAAGCCCGAAACCATGGCGGCGCGCGAGTGCGCTTTGTGCCGCCTCGCCGAGCAGCAACCGCCCGAGCCCGCCATCTTTTTCGTGAAAGACAACAACCCGCGCAAGCCGAACCGCTGGCTGGTGCTGCCGAGAAGGCACGGCGAGCGCGGCCACCACTTGCAGGATATGACGCCCGCCGAACGCACGGCCTTGTGGAAGGCTGCCATCCAGAAGGGCAAAGAACTTTGGGGCGACCAGTGGGGCCTCGCCTACAACGGCCCCAAAGTGCGTACGCAGTGTCACGCGCACATTCACATCGGTAAGCTGCTCAAGGGCGTCGAAACGCGGCGGTTCGTCGTCGTGTCAAAACCCGAGCAAATTCCGGTGCCTCGCGGAGAAGGTGTTTGGATTCACCCGGTGGGCAAGAAACTCCACGTGCACTTGGGCGAGCAAACCTGTGAGACAGTTTTATTCAGGTGACAAGAAGTGGACTTGTACGAGATAACTAAGCCCGGCTCGCCGGAGAACAAACTAGTCCTAATGAGCGCACGCGACAACGTCGCGGTGACGAGGACCTTTCTGGGGGCGGGTGAAACGCTGCGGGCCGGAGGAGCGGAACTCACCATGATCGAGGACATCCCGGCCGGGCACAAAGTGGCCATTGCACCCATCGCTGCGGGCGAAAAAGTGTTGCGTTACGGCGAGGTCATTGGCCTGGCGAGTGTCGCGATTCCTGCGGGCGCGCACGTGCACACGGGGAATATTTCCTACCAGGAGCTATCACCGCCTTACGAGTATCCGCCGGAACCGCTTCCCTTCCCCGCGCCGCCCTCGTCTATGCCCTCGTTTCTCGGCTATGCCCGCCGGGATGGACGCGCAGGAACGCGCAACTACATCGCGGTGATGGCGGCCAGCAACTGCGCGGCGCACGTGGCAAATCTCGTGGCGCGCAGTTATGAAGGCCAGCCCCTTCCGGAGAACGTCGACGGCGTGGTGGCGTTTCCGCACGGTGATGGTTGCGGAGAAATCATTGGCCCGGACACCGAAATGCTCGAGCGCATCATCAACGGCGTGCTGGATCATCCCAACGTCAGCGGCGCGCTGATCGTCGGTCTGGGCTGCGAGGTAAACCAGCTCGGCGCTTACATGGATGGCACGATGGCTCGCGAGGGGCGGCTGATCGGACTCTCGATGCAGACCAGCGGAGGAACGCCGGGCACGGTCGACGCGGCCAGGCGTGAGATCCAGCATCTGATCGAGCGCGCCGCGGCGGAGCGTCGCGTGGAGTTACCGGCCTCGAAATTGTGCCTGGGGCTGAATTGCGGTGGATCGGATTCTTTCTCCGGAATCACGGCGAACCCGGCGCTGGGAGCCTGCGCGGATGTCCTCGCCGGATTCGGCGCCACCGTGGTGCTGGCCGAGACGCCGGAGGTCTTCGGCGCCGAGCATCTGCTGGCGCGCCGCGCCAGGAGCCGCGAGGTGGCGGAGAAGTTCCTGGGCCTTGTCCAGGCGTACAAGGCCTACCTGGCGCAGTTCGGCGGCACGTTTAACGACAACCCGTCGCCAGGGAACAAGGAAGGCGGTCTTAGCACCATCCTCGAAAAATCCCTGGGCGCGGCGGCCAAAGGGGGAACCGGCACCTTGATGGATGCCTACCGGTATGCCGAGCGCGTCCGTACGCCGGGCCTGGTGTTCATGTCCACCCCGGGCTACGATCCCGTGTCGCTTACCGGCCTCGCCGCGGGCGGCGTCAACCTGATCGCCTTCACTACCGGCCGCGGCAGCGCCATCGGCTTCCCCACCGTCCCGGTCCTGAAGATCTCCAGCAACACGCACACCTGGCGCGCCATGCGCGACAACATCGACCTCAACGCCGGACGCATCGCGGACGGTGAGATCTCCATCGAGGAGGCGGGCCGCGAAATCTTCGACCGGCTACTCGAAACCGCGTCCGGATGCAAGACCGCCAGCGAGCGCTGGGGCCACGGTGAATTCGTGCCCTGGCGCATCGGGCCCTTCACGTGAGGATAATAAGATATATGCGTGCTCTTGTTTCCCGATTCGCGGTCGTCATTGCCGTAGGCGCCGCGCTCGTTCTGGTAGCGCAGAATCGGCCCGGCGTGGGGGCGTCCAAGAAGAAGGCCCCGCCGGCGGCCACAAGCGTGAAAAGCGCCCTGGACAAAGCCACCCTGGAAGCCTACGTGCGCCATCTCTTCCTATGGGGATCGCCCGTGAAGATTGAAGTCCGCGATCCGAAGCCCGCGCCGTTCCCGGGCTTCCTTGAGGTTCAGGTGCACGCCTCAGCCGGCGGCGCCGTGCAGGACGAAGTGTTTTACGTCTCCAAGGATGGGCAGAAGATGTTGCGCGGCCAGGTCTATGACGTCAAGGACAACCCTTTCCGCCAGGATCTGGACAAGTTGAAGACGGAATTCCAGCCCAGCCTGGGCACACCGGGCGCGCCTGTTGTTGTGGTGATGTTCAGCGACTTCGAATGTCCGTTCTGCAAGGAAGAAGCCAAGATGCTCCGCCAGAATCTGCTCAGCGCCTATCCGAAAGAGGTGAGGCTCTACTTCAAGGACTTCCCGCTAGATCAGATTCATCCTTGGGCGAGAACGGCCGCCATCGCGGGCCGCTGCATCTTCCGTCAGAATCCGGCTGCGTTCTGGGACTTCTATGATTGGGCCTTCGAGCATCAGGCCGAAATCACCCCACAAAACGTGAAGGAGAAACTGGTCCAGTACGTTTCGAGCAAAGGCTCGCAGATCGAACCGCTGCAGTTTGGCCGGTGCCTGGAGACTCGCGCCACCCTGGCCGAAGTCGAGAAGAACATAGACGAAGCCAAGGCTTTGCAGATCAATTCCATTCCTACGCTGTTCATCAACGGCCGCCGACTGGTTGGCAACCACGGTTGGAGCGTAATACGGCAAGCCATCGACTACGAAATCGATTACCAGAAGACCGCCAGGAACGCCGGGGAGCAGGCCTGCTGCGAATTGAAGATCCATTCCCCGCTGAACCCCTAGGCGCGAACCCTCAGTGAAATCGCCTCGTATCCTCGCTTGTGTCGCCGTGCTTCTACTCGGTGTTTCCGTGCCTGCCGCGGAGCCGCGGATCGATCCGGGTCTGTACCTGGCGCACATCAAGTACCTCGCTGGCGAGCGTCTCAATGGTCGCGGCAACGGCACGCCGGAACTGCAAGCCGCCGCCCGTTACATCGCCGAGGAGTTCCGTGCACGGGGCCTTGCGCCTGCAGCCGGGAACGGAACGTACTGCCAGCAGTTCAGCGTGACGGTCAACCCACACCGGGGTGGGGCGAACCGCCTCCGCTGGTCGGATGGAGTTCAAACCCACGAACTGCGGCCGGACACTGATTTCCAGCCCCTGAGTTTTTCGGCCACGGACAGGGTTTCGGCCGGTGTGGTCTTCGCCGGCTATGGCATCACGGCCCGGGAATACGGTTACGACGACTACGCCGGCATCGACGCGCGCGGCAAAGTGGTGATCGTGCTCCGCCACGAACCGCGGGAATTTGATGCGAAGGCTCCCTTCGCGGGCCGCGCCTACACCATCCATTCGCAGTTGCCATGGAAAGCGGAGAATGCGCGCGCCCACGGCGCTGCCGCTATGCTTTACGTCAACGACATCGCCAATCACAGCGGCGAGAGCGACGAGTTCGAGCCATTCAGCCGCATCGTGGGCTCCGGCAATGCGGGAATCCCAGCCGTCCAGGTCAAAGCCCGCGCCGTGGACCGGCTGCTGGCCGTCGCGGGGAAGAACCTGAAGGGCTTGGCCGCGGCCATGGATAAGGGCCCACATCCACAGAGCTTTTACTTGCCCGGCGCGCTGCACGTGGGACTGGAAACAGAGGTCGACGGCGAGCCGCGCGCGGTCTGCAACGTGGCGGGTTATCTGGAGGGTTCAACTTCGGAGTATGTCGTTTTCGGGGCC
>ENA-UOYA01002642-UOYA01002642.1-activated-sludge-metagenome-genome-assembly--contig:-NODE-2642-length-17074-cov-5.114872_pt1 | contig 17074 bp, 16 predicted proteins | sample MGYA00238163_ERZ764804 | MGnify/ENA primary metagenome ERZ764804 (study PRJEB28919, sample SAMN05720223) | activated sludge metagenome | isolation source: Anaerobic digester | place: Hong Kong... | reverse complement strand
TACCTGCACATACTCCGGCAATTTTCTTATCATTTCGTAGACGATATAATCGTTTGACCGAATCCATAAAAACTCCTGTACCTAAATGAACAAATCGTTTTCTGTTCTTACGCTATCTATCACGAAAAAGTTTCAGTGTAGACGCAGATCAAAACGGCTGCGCCTACACCATTACTGCGAAAGATAAATTACTTCTTACTTCATCAACACGATTTTTATTGTCTTTACATAAGGATTGGCATCGCTACCCTGCGCCGTCATTCGCACAAAATAAATGCCGCTCGAATAGTTCGTTCCATCGAAGGTAACGGTATGATAACCAGCTTTCACTTCACCATTGACTAACGTGGCTACCTCTTTCCCAAGCATATCATACACTACTATTGTAACTTTTGCTAATTTAGGCAATTGATACTCGATGGTTGCTCTAGGATTAAACGGATTAGGATAGCTCTGACTTATCGAATACTCTTCTGGGATTATTTCATTTTCAACACCTGCTAAAATAGAAACCTCATTACTATAGTCGGAAAAAACAGAATCCTTATATGCTTTTACTCTGTAAGCATATACTTGACCTCCTACAATACTGGTATCGACATATTGCTGTGAATCTTTTCCTGTAGTATCAATGACTGCAAAAGGCGAGTTCGAACCTTGCTTTCGCTCAATTACAAAGCCAGCTTCAACATTGGAATTATCTTTCCATACAAGTGTAATTTTATTCCCTTCATTACTTTGCATAACCAAATCCGTCGGCGGAAGAATTATAACAAAATAGGAAGGCTCGCTCCACGGACCTTCGCCAGCAATATTTTCTCCTCTCACATGCCAATAGAGCCTCTGTGCCTCATAAAATCCAGATAGCAATATCACCGTATCCGATGTTGTTGCAGTCGGAACTGCAAGTGGATTGAATGTTAATAGCCTGGATACCTGGATACGATATTGAGTAGCATATTTTACTTTTCTCCATTTAAATTTCATATAATCGGCTCGTTTTGGACTTCCTGGATTCACAGAAACTAATTCTGGCGCTAACGGTAACGGTATATAGGTGATAAGACTCCAGTGATCGCTCCATGGCCCTAAAGCGCCATCAGCTCTTTTTGCCTGAACACGCCAATAGTATTGTTTACCCTCCGCTAAGCCGGTAACTTCTATCGTTGTGTCTGTAGTTGATTCGTTAACAAAAGTATTTCCAAATGTTGGATCGGCAGATAATTGAAAGATATAGCTTTCAGCATCATCCAACTTTGCCCATTGAAAGGTAATACTTGTTGTATCTACGCCTGTCTGAAGGTTGTAAGGTGAAACTAAAGTTACCTTTCCAAAAAATGAAGTACCGCTGGAAAGAGTTGGTATTGTCCAGGGAATCCATGGATCAAGGTTTGTACTATATGGACTTACAGCAATATTCGTATTGACAGTGTCGTTTCCGAGAAGAAACTTATCTACAAATGCTAATACGTCTGGTAGTTGTTCAGGTGGGATATAACAATGTCCATGATTTCCTACAATTGAATAACCAAACCTATCAGGAATTCCCAATGCTTCCCAAACTTTTTTCGCTGCAGCGCTTCCAACGTAACCGGATTCACTAGCCAACCAAACATAATCCGGATTTGCTGTTACAAACAAAGCACGCGGAGCTACCATAGCCATTAATTCATGATGATCAAGTGGCAAACGCGAAACATTTCCCCCAGAGAATTGCCACATATCTTCTTTGAACCAGTTATGATCTGTAGCTCCAAGAGTTTCCACCGCACCTAATGTTTCTGAAAAACGCCATACATCAATTCCTCCTCCTCCAGATTCTATCGGAATGGTAAGCGCAATACGCTCATCCAATGCTCCTGCAAAAAGCGCCATTTTACCTGCATAGGAACAGCCGGTTACGGCTATGTGTTTTAGATCTATAGGAAGTACATCTTTCACTAATTCCAAACCATCTATTATACGGCTAACTCCCCATGCCCAAGCGCTGTATTGACCAGTATTCGTAGAATTAAGATAAGGATAGAGTTGATAATAAGGATCGGAATTATTCTGTGCGCCGTATTTAGTAACTTGATCGTGATTGTATTGAATGAGTGCAATATTACGATTAAGTAGAATGTTCGATGGAATACTGCCACTAGGACTATTCATGCCTACTACTGCTGGAAAAGGACCGCTTCCTGCCGGTAATAAAATTCGAGATGAAAGTGTCAACGATCTTCCATTCACAGTTACAGTAACCGTCAATATGCTATCTGTATAGGAAAAGTTAGCAACTATGGTATCAGGGCGATCTGGTTTTTCTCCAATTTCATAATTTTCGATCTCGGCTTTAATTTCTGCCCGCCTGTATCGCCAATCCGAGTAATTGGCAATACGACCTCGTCCATCTGACCATTCAAACGGATCAGGTAATGATGGAATAACCGGTAATTCACTGAATGAAGGCAGATATGGCTTTGGACAGTTAGCGCCTGTATTCTCGACCTCGTAAACCAAAGGCATTTGCTGCGCAAAAGAATTAACCATAGAAAGTAACGTCAACAAAAGCAATATTAGAATTGTTCTTTTCATTTTGATACTCCTCTTGTTAAAATAATTTATTAATAAAATAGATTAACAACTCATTGATAAAAACACACAAGCAACTCCTGTTTAATTCATTTCTTTAGTCAAATTTCTCATTTTATATGTTATTAAAATTGTTACTGATAGAAGCCAGTCGAAACATTTTCTTTGTTCTTTTTCGAACCTACTTCTTTATGTAATATATCAATGTCAAAAAGTGAAGATTTTATTTTGCAGGTCCATCGACATTATATAAAAGCAGAATATTTGATGAAATTTCATACTTCGAATTGGTAAATTTTTGAAGTTACAATATGACGCAAAAGTCTTGTCATTATTCCAAAATTGAATTTACAGGATCAAGAGTCTATACATTATTTATTTTGTCTTTGGTCTTATCGATGTTATAACCACGCACTAAATATTAGAACGTTTAACCTTTATTATTATAATTGAATCGGTATAAATATTCAAGCAAAACTGTACAAGTTTCTTACTTTTGATCAATCTATGTCTTTTTTGACTTTATAGCTATTTCATTAACAGAATAGAGGTACAATTAGAAAACCAAGGAAATTGAGAATGCTATAAACATGATAATACAATAATGGAGATTAAGATATGAGTTCACTCTAAAAAGTTCAAAACTTCTTCAACTTTTAATTTCGAACCATTTTAAAATGAACTCATTCACTTATTACTTTCAACTACGCTTCGACAAAAGAAAAATTCTTCAGGCAGAAACTGTAATAAATTTTTCTTTCTTCGCGCCACAAACCGGACATTGATCTGGCGCTTCGTTGAATTCAATGTGACCGCATATAGGGCAAAGATAAATTTTTGTTACCGCTAAGTCTTCGCCGCGTTTTGCCGCCTCGAGCGCAAGCGCATATAACTTTGCATGGACTTTTTCCACCTGAGTGGCATAACCAAACATACGTTTAGCTTTGTGACCTTCGGCAGTCGCGGTTTCGAGCATCGGCGGATACATTGTAGTATATTCGTACGTTTCTCCTTCGATCGCAGTTTTCAAATTCTCTACTGTCGATTGAATTGCATCGAGAGACCTCAAGTGTCCTTCCGCATGGATTCGTTCTGCTTCTGCAGTTGTACGGAACAATTGAGCAATGTTCGGGAAGCCATCGCGCTCCGCCGCCGCGGCAAATGCTTTGTATTTTTGGTAAGCCTGGCTTTCCCCAGAAAATGCAACTTTCAGATTTTCTTGTGTCGTTGGCATAAAATTACTCCTTCATTTTGTGTTTTAAGATTTAGTTATAGTAATTGTTTCAAGGCCATGCGCATTTGGACCTGTTTCTCTTTTCCGTAATAGGAATGCAAACAAAAATCCAATAAATCCTAATGTCGAAAAGATCCACATTCCTAATGCGTATCCTTTTGGATTGCAGGCGCTGGCATTTCCATAATCATTTGCCCATCCTATGAGAAAGTTAAAACCTGCTAATCCTATATTCTGTACTAACGTCATTAAGCCGTAAGCAGTTCCCAATTTCGATTGATCAACAAGATAACTTACAGAGGGCCACATAACTCCTGGAATGAGTGAGAAAGCTATTCCCATCATTGCCATCGGTAGATAAAGAGAAATATGCGTATACGCCATTATCAAATAGACTGGAATAATAAGTAATGAGCCAAACATCATAAATAAAGCCCGCTTCCCAACTTTATCAACTAACAAACCAAACAGAGGCGTTGCAACCATTGCAAAGAGCGTTAACATACTGGAAAGAAAACCGCCAAGTTCCCTGCTTGTTCCATGCGCATCCATAAAAAATTTTACAGCAAATGTCTGGAATGGAAAAATTGCAGAATAGAACGTAACGCACAATCCTACAATAAGCCAGTAAGATTTTCCAAACTTAAAAATATCTGAAAATACAACTTTATCGGTACTGCCTGCTTCGCCGAGCGAAAATCTTTTTTCTGCTCTCACTTCGAGTATCCAGTACAGTACTGCAGCGACAACACATATAACACCAAATATAACTGTAATAAGAAGTGGACTCTGCCAATTTTCGTAGGCACGAGAAGCCCAGCTTGGCGAATTCAATGCAGCGAATGAACCTAATCGCGCAATGGTAAGATTGATTCCAAATGCAAAACTTAATTCTTTTCCCTTGAACCACTTTGCAATTGCTGTCGTAACGGCGACAATAAGAGATTCAGCTCCAAGTCCAAAAATAAGTCTGCCTGTCGCCATCACAGCCAGAACACCGCTCGAAGCGGTGATAATTGCTCCAATCAAACAGAGCGCTGCAAACAGTAACGTCGAAATGCGTGTGCCAAGACGATCGATAATGAATCCGCCAATAAGAACCATAAAAATATTCGGCACGCTGTAGATGCCTTGCAGCAATCCTATATCAGAATCGGTGAAGCCTAACTGACGCACCAGCACATCCGCCAGCGGACTAATTGCATCGTAGACGTAGTAGTTTCCAAACATCGCAAGACTAATAACAACCAGTACACTCCACCGGTACGCTGATGACAGCTCTTTCTTTTTTGTTAGAAGAGATTCATTCATACTTTGAGTTGATATTTTTTGGTAAGAAACTCAGGGATCACAAAGAAGTGATCCCTGAATTTGTATTGTTCTTTATTGAACGTTCTTAAGAATCGCTAACAAGAATTTCCAGTATTTTTCGACCGAATCAATGTAAATTTTTTCATCGGGCGAGTGAACGCCCTCCAGAGTCGGTCCAAAGGAAATCATATCCATACCAGGATTTTTTTCTCCGATAATGCCGCATTCTAATCCTGCGTGTACCGCTTTCACTTCTGGCTCTTTGCCGAAGAGCTGTTTATACGTTTCAGTCGCAATCTTAAGAATTGGCGAATCAAGATTTGGTTTCCAACCAGGATAACCATCGTTCTTTGTTACTTTAGCGCCGCCAAGTTCACCAACGGAACGAACCTGCTGTGCAATCTCTTCGATTTCGGATGCAACAGAACTCCGCTGACTCGTGATAACTTCAATTTTCCGCGAGCTTGATTTAATAATTGCCAGGTTCGTTGATGTCTCGACGAGTCCTTTAATATCAGCGCTCATTTTAATAACGCCGTGAGGCATTGCGGAAAGAGTTCGCAGCGCCTGCCATTGAAGTTTCTTCTTCCAAACCTTTGTTCCTTTCCTTACTTTGATTTCTTCAACTGAAATCGAAAGATCCGGCTCGACGGTTGCTAATTCTTCACGAATAATGGAATTCCATTGCGATACTCTGGCGCTACAATCGTTTAATTTTTTAATTGGAATAAAAACAACTGCTTCTGCTTCGCGCGGAATTGCATTGCTCTTGTTCCCGCCATCGAATGAAGAGACACGAACTCCATATTCTTCAAGCGCAAGAAGCACACGGTTGAGAATTTTAATTGAATTGCCTCGACCTTTATCTATCTCGAGTCCCGAGTGTCCACCCTTTAATCCTTTTACTTTAATGATCATCGAAGCAAAATTTTGAGGCGCATTTTCGAGCGAAGCGTTCCATTCAAGAGTTGTGTCTGTTCCGCCAGAACATCCAACGTAAATTTGTCCTTCTTCTTCCGAATCAAGATTCAACAAAATTTTACTTTCTATGGAACCTTGTTGCAAATTACTGGCGCCAGTCAGTCCTGTTTCTTCATCAACGGTAAAGAGAAATTCCAACGGTCCATGCTCAATGTCTTTTGCCTCCATTAAGGCAAGACAGGTTGCCACGCCAATTCCATTATCAGCGCCAAGCGTCGTGCCGTTTGCCACGATCACATTATCCTTAACAATTAACTCGATTGGATCTTTTGTAAAATCGTGAACTGTGTCTTTATTCTTTTCACACACCATATCAAGATGAGATTGAAGACACACAGAAGGCAAAGATTCCTTTCCTCGTGTTGCTGGTTTCTTTACAATGACATTGAGGAATTTGTCCTGTTTGGCTTCAAGCCCTAATGATTTTGCTGTATCGAGTACATACTTTGAAATTGCTTTTTCATTTTTTGATCCGCGTGGAATGCGGCTGATTTCTTCAAAATACTTCCACACCAATTCTGGTTTCAAAGCTTCTAAAACACGTCCCATAGTATCACCTCTTTGTTAATTCTAATTTTATACTCTATTCAAACTTCAGAAATTTGCTATCGGCAAGTTGACAAACGAACCGACTTAAACGATCGTCAATTGGTTCGATTTGCTCGCCGAATTGTTTTTTCATTTCAATTTTAATTTCTTCCAACGTCTTTGCGCCATCGCACCACTTCCAGAAAGCGCTGCCTATTGCATCTAATTGAACTCGAAAATTTGGTTTTGAAAGATGCGGCACCAGCCACCGTTGTAAAAACGGATGACGAAATTTTGGTACGAGCAGAATAACCTTTTCATCTTCTAATTCCCAATCTATTCCATGAGCGGGTTTCTGATTCCAAAATTCTGAGCTCATAGTTCATCCTACATCATCACGCTCGGCGGCGCAGGTTCATCTGCTTTGCCTGCATTCCTGAGCGGTACAATAATCAAATAAATTGCAATGAGCAAAAATACAACAATGCTGCCGATGAATGATGGATTAGCAAATATTTTTGGCGTAGAAATTTCCCAAAAAGCGAGCGCTGCAAACACAAGTCCGATGAGAGCTTCGCCAGCGATGAGTCCAGCCGCAAGCAATGTTCCGTTATTTTCGACGCGCGTTTTCTGAGCAGCGTTAAGGCTTCGTTTCTCTGCAACCATATCAAGGATGCCACGAATAAGTCCACCAATGAAAATTGCAAATGTTGTTTCCAGCGGTAAATACATTCCAACGCAAACAAGCATTGGACTTTTTACTCGCAAAAGGATAAAGCCAATTGCCATCAACACACCAACAAGGATCAATGGCCACGCCATCTGACCACTGACGATTCCTTGCGAAATGAATGCCATCAAACTTGCCTGAGGCGCTGATAAATCTTTTCCACCAATTCCTGCTCCACCTGTATTTATATTTCCTTGATGAAGAATAATAATTGGAAAAATCGTTACCGCCGACGCAACAACAACTCCGATAATATCGCCGACTTGCATTTTCCACGGCGTACCACCGAGGATGTGTCCGACTTTTAAGTCTTGCAACATTTCACCAGCGACCGCTGACGATACGCAAATTACACCAGCCACGCCAAGGACGGCTATTATGCCGGCTGTACCAGTTTGTCCTAATGCAACCATAAGAACAGCAGCGATAATCACTGTGGATAGTGTCAATCCACTGATTGGATTATTGCTCGAGCCTATCAATCCAACGAGGTAGCCAGAAACTGCTGCGAAGAAAAATCCTGCAATTACCATTACCAGCGTTGCAGTGAGAGCTGCTGCAAAATTTTGTGCAAAGTAGTAATAAAGGAAAAACGTAGCAACCGACATCAAAAGAATTCCGCCGAAAACAATTCGAATGTTAAGGTCCTGATCCGTTCGATTGACAGCGACGGAACCGCTTGCCGCTGTACGCACATCTCCTATCGAGCGACGCAATCCGCTTACAAGATTCTTTCTCATTCCCCAGAGAGTATAGACAGCGCTCATTAACATTCCGCCAATTGCAATGGGACGCACAATATAGCTCCACACTAACGATGCCTGACCAATCCATTCAGCATTTGTCGCTGATTCCGGAAGCAGAAGCGAAAATTGTGGACCGAGTAGAAACATAAGAAGCGGAACAAATAATCCCCACGCCAATAAGCCGCCGGCAAAATTCAACGACGCAAGACGTGGACCAATAATATATCCAACGCCAATGTATGCTGGACTAACGGCTGGAGTAGAAAGTACAATTCCTCCACCCGCAGGAACGCTTTGTCCTGATTTTCCTAAAGCGATACCTGTTTTCGAGAATGGAAGATATTTTTCCCATGAAGCAGCGAACAAATTGAACTCTTTCAATCCTTGAACCAGAGCGCCAAAAATTCCAGCGCCCAACAAATAAGCTGCACCGGTGCTGCCTCGTTGACCCGCCTTATGAATTTCCCCAGCCGCCACTGATTCGGGATACGGCAGCTCAACATCTTCAACCATCACACGACGAAGCAACGTAACGAACAGCACTCCAATAATACCGCCAACGAGCATAATTGCTGTTGCTTCTAAGTAATGTTCATTGAGATTCTGCCAGACTCCAGAAATGACAAATGCAGGAATAGTAAAGATCGTTCCCGCCGCAATTGATTCTCCGATCGAACCAATGGTACGTGCGATGTTCTCTTCGAGGATATTTCCTTTCATCATCCGTAAAACCGCCATAGCGATAACAGCGGCTGGATACGTAGCGGCAATCGTCATTCCAGCTTTGAGTCCTAGATAAGCATTAGCCGCGCCTAAAAGGACGCAAAGTAATAAACCTAAGATAATAGCACGTAATGTAAATTCTTTTAAATGAGTGTCCGGTGGTACGAACGGAACATGTTTAGCGCTTTTTCCAGCATTCTGCTGCTCTGCCATAAAATTTCTCCTTGCAAAAGTTCCACTTATTTCTGATGCACTTCAATTTTAATGGAAGCAATATAGCCACACAACGACGTAAATGCAACAGGATTGAAGCAACGGAACTTTTGAAGTTTTCACCAGCAACATCGAGCAAAAAACATTCAAAATGCTAAAAATTTATAAGCAGATTTGAAAAGGCTTAAAAGGTAGTTGCTTTGATAGGACTACGGCGACTTAGCAAATAGCGCCTAAGTCAGCTATCACTTTGCACATATATTATTTTGAATTCCGTAATATTACAGTGATTCTCTCTGTACACTTTGATGTTTAAGATTGTAACTCGATTGCACTTTCGATCATCACGACTTTGACCTTCGATTTTAGCGTTATCCCTTAATATCATTAGTAAGGGCTTCTAGATTTTTCTGTATCAAGTTCTCTTCATCTTTACTCAGTCGAACATCAACAGCATGTGCATTTTGAATCACCTGTTCTTTTGTGCGAGCTCCCGCTAACGCTGAGGTAATTCCTGGTTGATCAATAGTCCACCTCAAAACAATTTGTCCAATTGTGGCGTTATGGCTTTCTGCAATTGGCTTTAAAGTATTCAAGAACTCATTGACCCGACGAATAATATGCGGTTTGAAGAGTTTATGTTCGGCACGATGATCGCCTTCTGCAAATTTATGATCTGGAGAAAATTTCCCAGTCAATAATCCACGCGCCATCGAACTGTAAGCAAGAATTCCAACATTCTCTTTAAGACAATACGGAACAAGTTCCTTCTCAATTCCTCGTTCAAGCATATTATACTCAACTTGGTTTGATATAATCGGTATAACTGTTTTTGCCTGCTTCAGAAGTTCGACGTTGTAATTACAAACACCCGCATACCGAACTTTTCCTTGCTCAATGAGTCGAGCAACCGCTTCCATCGTTTCCTCAATTGGAGTGGATGGATCGTGCCAGTGAATTTGATACAAATCTATGTAATCCGTTTTTAGACGAAGCAAACTCTGTTCGCATTCGTAAAGCACACCTTTTCTGCCCGCAAATTTGTGTAAACGTAATTCTTTTCCGTTTGCATCTTTTGTAGAAAAATAGTAGACGCCTTCCTTCGTATCCCATCGCAATCCATACTTTGTCAGAATTTGCACACGATCACGAGGAACAACATCAAGCACATTGCCAACAATTTGCTCACTTAAACCCTGCCCATACGCTGGAGCAGTATCGATCGTCGTAACTCCATTATCGTATGCAGCAAGAATTGCTTCTCGCGCTGCCTTTACATCGGTACCTCCCCACATCCAACCGCCAATTGCCCATGCGCCAAACGTGATTGCAGATACTTTTAAATCAGACGAACCAAGTGTACGGTATTCCATAGTTCCTCCATCATAGCTAAAAAAATTACTGATGTTTCATTTTTTTGAGAAGAGCTTTTTTACAAACAGATGGCACAAATTGCGACACATCGCCTCCTAACGTTGCGATCTCACGAACAAAATTCGAACTCAGATAAGTATATTTTTCCTTCGGCATCAAAAATACTGTTTCAAGCTCAGAATAGAGTCGCCGATTCAACAAAGCCATTTGCAGTTCGTACTCAAAATCCGTCATTGCACGCAAGCCGCGAATCACCGCAATAGCTTTCCGTTGACGAACATAGTCAACCAGCAAGCCATCGAATGCATCGACCTCGACATTCTTATATTTGTTTGTCGCCTCTCTTAGTAAATATAATCTCTCATCGACTGTAAAGAGCGGAGCTTTTGAGCTGTTCACCGCCACAGTAACAATTACTTTATCGAACAATTTCAATGCGCGTTCAATGACGTCGATGTGCCCGAATGTAATAGGATCGAACGAGCCAGGATAAACTGCTGTCTTCATAACATTTCTCCAAATGTTGTAGAATCCTTTTTTGAAAAATACAAAGAAGAATTGAATAATTCCTACTCTTTCAATAGTTTGAAAAGAAAGAAAGGGTAAAGAATGGATCGGAGACATTTTTTGCAATCAATACCAGCACTTGGCGTAATGCCACTTTATTCGCACAATTCAATTTCTATGAACGAAATCAATATTTTCAAGGGAAGAAATACTATGCACTTTCGATGGAAACCATATATGCTTACGCTCCAGCATCCTTTCACAATTGCTGTCTCCTCTCGAACAACAACGCCAATCGTTTTAACAGAAATAGAATACAAAGGAGTCATCGGATACGGAGAAGCTTCTCTTCCACCTTACTTAGGTGAAACTCAAGAAAGTGTCATCTCTTTTTTTTCGAAAGTTGATCTCTCTCAGTATGAAAACCCTTTTGAACTGGAACGCATTCTTCAAAATATTGATGAGATCGAAGCGGGAAACACAGCTGCAAAAGCCGCTATCGATATTGCACTCCACGACCTCGTCGGGAAATTACTCCAGCAGCCTTGGTATGTTCTCTGGGGATTTTCGAAAGACAACCTCCCACCTACTTCTTATACCATCGGCATCGATACTCCTGATGTCGTACGGAAAAAAACCGAAGAGGCGCACGAGTATAAAATTCTAAAAGTAAAGCTCGGACGAGAGAATGATAAAGAAATGATCGAAACAATTCGATCTGTTACCGAAAGACCTATTACAACAGATGTAAATCAAGGCTGGACAGATAGAGAGTACGCACTCGATATGATTCATTGGCTTCACAGCAAAGGAGTCATCTTAATTGAGCAACCGCTACCTAAAGAACGCTACGATGATTTAGCTTGGCTAACAGAACGTTCTCCAATTCCAATTATCGGCGATGAAGGAGTACAACGACTTGCCGACGTTCCAAAAGCTGTCGGAGTCTACCATGGCATCAACATTAAATTGATGAAATGTACCGGAATGCGCGAAGCTTATAAAATGGCAATCCTAGCGCGTTCACTTGGATTGAAAATTATGATTGGATGTATGACGGAAACTTCGTGCGCAATTAGCGCAGCGTCTCATCTTGCGCCGCTGGCAAATTGGGCAGATCTCGATGGCGCTCTTTTAATCACAAATGATGTTTTCGATGGAGTTACTTTCCAAAATGGGGAAATTATTTTACCCGACAGACCCGGAATAGGCGTTAAAAAGAAATAAGCTAAACTATTCCAACTCTGCCACCGTCAAAGAAACGGTTGCCAAGTCGCCATAAGGCGTACAACAGTCTTTGCTGGTCTCTAATGTATAATTGGATTATTGAAGGCTGCATTTTACAGCAAAGCTATCAAGTAATACACAATGCTACGATTTATCCAGCTTAAACCGTATGCGGAGAACACCACCGTTCCAATCAGTTGAGATAATGTGAAATATCCCAAGCTCGCCGGTACGACTTGCATGGATGCCGCTGCAAGTGCATCGGTCATATGTACCAATCGAAATGATACGAATAATATTTCCAGCATCTTCCGGAAGTCGGTCGAGAGATACAAGTTTTGCGGCTTCGTCGCGAGTTAGCAACTGCTCAGATATTTCAACATTCTGCCGAATTACGTCATTCACTCGCTGTTCAATTTCACTGATTTCCTCTGCCGTTAGATTCCGATGAAAATGGTAATCGCACTTCGATTTCTTCTTCTCGATATGAGCGCTGAATGCGCGTCCACACTGAAACATCCGAACCATCGTCTGATTTAAGAGATGTTCTGCAGAATGCATAGCGGGATCGTATTCTTTTGGATTAGGTTGATATGTACTCTGAGCGTTGTTCATTGCTATCTCTCCGTCGCTTTAGTACCGAATTCCGCGCAACTCCAAATCAGCTTGAAGTTGCAGTGGATTTTGAAATTGAATCCCTACCATCCCTGCTTGCACCGCTCCCTCTACATTCGTGGCAAGATCATCAATAAAAATAATTCTCTCTGGATTGCATTTTAAGTCATTCAACACAATATCATAAAACTTTTTGCTGGGTTTCAAAGTTTTTAACTGATACGAAACGTAATGCTTTGACAAATACTTTAATGCTGGAACTTTTTGCAAACTTTCTTTGTAATGGAATTCACTCGTGTTGCTGACAAGTCCAGTTCGATATTTTTTCGATATATTTTGAACAAGCGTTTCCATCCCATTGATCGGTTCACAAATTATTGTCGAGAATGCCTTCTCTAATTCTTCCCTCGTAAATTTATTTTGAAGGACTTCCCCAACATCGAGAAAGAACTCATCTGTTGAAACGCTTCCCGCTTCATATTGTTGCTGCAATTCTAACATTTTCGAGATAACTGTATCTAATTCCTTTACATTTTGAATTCCTAATGACCTTGGGAAATTCAATACATCTACTTGAACAAGTACATTCCCCAAATCAAAAAGAACTACCTCAATTTGATTCATTCGCACATCTCCACTTTTATTGTTTTGCCTATTTCAATTAGGCTAAAAAAACCATCGGCAACTGCGCCGCAGTTGACAACTGTCGTTTTTCCAATAGTATCAATACCACGAGCTTCATGAATATGTCCGCAGATATAGAGATCTGGCTCATTTTTTTCGATGAATGATCGTAGAGCTTTGCTGCCGACATGAATACCTGAGCGCGTCTTATCCACTTTTGTACCGAATGGCGGCGTATGAGCTAACACAACTTTCAATGGGAAATCCTGTATCATCTCCCACCCCTTTTGAAGTGTATCTAACAGAGTGTCTTCATCGAGTTCATACGGAGTGCGCAAAATACTTCTTGGCGCAGCTGAGACTCCACAAATACCAAAATCACCAATATGAATTCCAATTCCGTGCAAACCATATCCTTCCTGAATTAACCAAGAGTCAATGGCGCTACTATCCATATTTCCAGTAACAGCGTAAATCTTCGGTGCAATCTTCTGTATTTCGGACAGTTCTCTTTTGACATCGGCAATCGAACCGTGTGTTGTAAAATCGCCAGCTACAAACACGCAATCATATTTCCGTGTTGAATTAAGAATCTTCAACAATTGATTCTCTGCATTATGGATATCACTTATTGCGAAAATATTCATAGTCGTTCCTTCGATTTTCATCTTATAATTATAAAATATCGGAAGAAGTTTGGAGAGAAAAAAATTAGTAGGAAAATTTTTCGTACTATGATGCAAAATTTTGGAGATTACAAAAATATCCTCTAACCCTGCAAAAGCTCGGGCACAATTACTCAAAGCAGATTTAGCTATTCAAGTATTTAGCGAATACGCAGAATCACCAAATAAATCCCCGTCGCTAACCACGTCAGGAGAGCAATTGTAAAAGGATTACGAACGATTTTGAGGAACGACCTCTTATGAGCGGCAATTCGTTTCGCATTGGACCCCTGTGTACGAACAGTAGTACTGCCTTCCTCATGATCGAATAATAATTTATCCATCATATCTCACCCCGTTTTTTATATTCCTTTTTCTTTTAATAAAAGAAATATCATCCAAAATGAAAGTGATAGTAATCACCAAATTGCTTTAATGACGATTAACGACGATGAAAGCTTCAACATCGCCGCAAATTATGGTAATGTCATCTATTGAATTGAAAATCCATAACGCAGGTGGAATACTTTTCATGCAGATATCAATAAAAAATACGTATGTTTTGATTGACGAATAAATTCCTAAAAAATTTTTCTGCTTTCGATGCTTAATCCAAGTCTTTAAAAATTCTTAGTCTTAATCTTATAAAATTTTTTTCAAGAACAATGATCGCTATTTGATAGTGAACAACAAAAAATCCAACTGAGCTGAATCCGATCAACATAATAAATTTTAGAAGAGATGACGGATATTATTGCATTCATAACAAATAAGTGTAATTTATACGACAAATTACATTTAATGAGGAGAATTGATATGGAACAAAATGGAAGTAACACAATTATTCACACCTTGGATCGTCGGGAATTTCTTCGTCAGGCATCTGCAGCAACCGCAGGGATTCTTCTTTCTTCTCTCCTTCCAAAGTCGCTCTTTGCCAACATGGGTGGTTCAACAGATATACTCACAAAAGTCGGAATAGCAGAAGCAACAACGTACGATAATGCTCTATTGAAACAAAAAATTCAATCCCTTTTAGAATCAATTGGAGGAATTAGCGACATTGTAAAAACAAGCGATAAAGTTGCCCTCAAAATCAATCTTACAGGAGGTTCCTCATACGCAAATAATTCTAAATTGAATGGAAAATCTTTGACAGAAACTGTCTGGACGCACCCAGAAGTTGTACGCGCTGTTGCGGAACTTCTTATTGATTATGGAGTATCCGCTAATAACATTTATATTGTCGAAGCTCTTTGGGACGATAATTCTTTTAACAATTTTGGCTTTGCAACTGTAAAAAATGATTTAGGCTTGCAAATGATTAACCTAAACAACAAAGCTCCATACAGCAGTTATGTAACAGTGCCGGTCAGTAATGGCTATTACTATAGTTCATTTCAGCTCAATCAGATTTTACAGGAAGTTGATGTCTACATTTCGATTCCCAAAATGAAACAACATGTTAGTGCGGGTATTACGCACTCGCTTAAAAATCAAATCGGAATTACTCCATTAAGTCTGCATACAACACAACAAGTATCATACAGACGTGAGAAACTCCATACAGAAGGTGGACAGGAAATACATCATTTACCTAATTCAATAACTGATCTCTGTCTTGCTCGGCCAGTACATCTTGCTATCATTGATGGGATTAAAAATTCACGCGGCGGAGAGGGCGCTTGGGCATCTACCTTCACACCATATGAAAATCATGCTCTAGTAGTAGCAAAAGACCCTGTTGCTGCAGATAGCATTGCGGCATTTCTTATGGGAGACGATCCTGAACATGAAGAAGTTAAAAGGCCTGATAACGTAATGTGTAAGAACCATCTTTATCTCCTTAATCAAAAAGGGATAGGTACAAATCATTTAAATGAAATTGAGACTGTTGGAGATGGAGCATATCTCGTCTCAGTCCAAAAGGAACAACGTGCACAAGCGCCGCAAGATTTTGCACTCCAACAAAATTATCCGAATCCTTTTAATTCGGAAACTCTTATTTCATTTTCACTTTCATCTTCTTCTCATGTTTCAATCATCATTTACGACGTGAGAGGTAAAAAAGTCGCTACACTTGTAAATGAAGTTGTACCGAACGGACAACATCAGGTACGCTGGAAAGCAAATGGGCTATCGAGCGGAGTTTATATTTGTACAATGAGAGCTAATGGAAATTCAGTTGCTCGGAAAATGGTTTACCAAAAATAGGATTGAATACTTTATAACAATTGAGATGAAAGTCGAATTTAACCTAACTTATGTATTAGAAACTTGCAAAGACCGTTGCCTCGATACGCCTTTCGTCTACTCGGCAACCGATTCCCTGACGATGACTGAGTAGGGTGATTGTTCGTATCGAAGCCACCATATGGGTTCTTTCTTCTTTCGCTAATTTTATTATTTTACTTTATCAAAGACTTCTAAGATTCCCGTTTATAGCATAATCTGGGTTGAATCAATCTATAGTTCCGAAAAATCATATTCTCATTTTTCAACTTATAATTAAAATGTTGTATATTTTGCTTTGAGAAAGGGAATAACATATGGAAAAGTTAGTTCGATTCGGTATTTCAATGGAGCAAAATTTACTACAGGAATTCGATCGCTTAATCGAAGAGAAAGGATATACGAATCGTTCAGAAGCGATTCGCGATATCGTTCGAGATAAACTAATCGAGGAGAATGTGCAAGATCCGTCCGCCTATGTTTTTGGAGCATTAGTTTTTCTCTATGATCACCATAAACGCGAACTCGAAAAATCTCTTTCCAATATTCAACATGAATATTATGATTACATTGTTTGTACTTCCCATGTTCATGTGGATCATGACCATTGCTTCGAAGTCATTCTTCTTAAAGGCACAGCAAAACAAATCAACTTGCTTGCCGATACAATCCTGAGTCAAAAAGGAGTTATACACGGGAAGTTGACGATCACATCGGTTCTTCCCATTTCACATAGGCACATCGGTGAATAACACTATTACAATCGATCCATAGGAAGGACTATTTCATC
>ENA-UOYA01002640-UOYA01002640.1-activated-sludge-metagenome-genome-assembly--contig:-NODE-2640-length-17078-cov-29.489514_pt1 | contig 17078 bp, 13 predicted proteins | sample MGYA00238163_ERZ764804 | MGnify/ENA primary metagenome ERZ764804 (study PRJEB28919, sample SAMN05720223) | activated sludge metagenome | isolation source: Anaerobic digester | place: Hong Kong... | reverse complement strand
GATGGGAGCAAAATAATCCGCCAGGCACAGATTTTCCCCTTCCGGCTGGCGGGGGAAATGGAAGCGGGTGATTTCCATTGGGGTTGAAGCATCCAGGGATTGCGGATCATAAATGACAAGCTCATCCCCATCCGCTTGGGCGGGGAAGTACCCATACACTCCGCGCGGTGTTAGCCAGCCTGTGCGCAGGGCTTCCCGGCGCATTTCCTCAAGGCGCAGGTCAAAATCCGCTTTTAATTTCTCCCATGCTTGACCGTGGGTATTCTTTGCTCCCCAGGAAAGCCGATACAGCTCATTAATTGGGAGATGCATGAATACGGTTTCCAGGGGCATGGAATGTGCCACGCGTGCACCCCAGCCGGGCACCCGCGGAATGGTGATGGCAGGCGGCGTGTTGGAACGCCGCTGTGGGGATGTTTCCTTTTCGGCGATGGCTGCCCTGCCCAGTTCGACCTCTGCCTCCCTCTGCAACTGGTCGAGCAGTGCCTGCCGGTCGGGAGATGTGAGTGCATCCATCGTTGCCAGCCCTTCAAACGCATCCTTGCAGTAAAATACGCCGGGAGCATACCATTCCCCGCCATCGGTGAGCAGGATGCGGCGACCGAAACGCCGGTTGATGGCTGCTCCGCCGATGAGCACTGGGAAATGCAATCCCCGGCGGTGTAATTCATTGACAATCAAGGGCATCTGCTTGCTGGTGCTGACGAGCAGTGCACTTAACCCGATGGCGTCTGCCTGGATTTCCACAGCCTTGGAAATGATTGTCTCCGCCGGGACCTGCTTTCCTAAGTCCACCACCGCATACCCATTGTTGACCAGGATGGTCTTGACCAGGTTTTTACCGATGTCATGGACATCCCCATAGACAGTGGCAAGCACAACCGTTCCCTTGCTGACTCCCTCCTTGCGTTCCAGGAATGTTTCCAGGTGGGCAACTGCTTTTTTCATAACTTCCGCCGATTGCAGGACAAATGGCAGAATTAATTCGCCGCTGCCAAACTTGTCCCCAACCTCCTTCATGGCAGGGAGCAGTACAGTGTTGAGGATCTGAACCGCGGCGGTGCTCCTCTCTTCTGTGGGGGCGCGGTCGAGGATTTCGTCAATTGCCTGTTCCACTCCTTCCTTTTGCCGGTGAAGGATTGACCAGTGCAGTCGTTCCTCTGGCGGGCGGGCTTGCAGGGCAGACTTCTGGGTTTCGCTGCTGACTGTTGTTTGTTCCGATTGCTGGAAGTGTTGGATTAACCGGGAAAGGGCGTCCGGTTTCCGATTGAAAATCAGGTCTTCCGCCAGTAACCGTTCTTCTTCCGGAATATCTGCATAAGGCGTGATATGTGCAGGATTGACAATTGCCATATCCAATCCCGCCTGGACGGCATGGAAGAGCATGATGCTGTTTAACACTGCCCGTGCCTGGGGAGTGAGTCCGAAGGAGACATTGCTGACACCCAATGACGTCAGCACACCCGGGAGCTCCGCCTTGAGTCGGCGGATACCTTCCAGAGTTTCCACCGCGCTGGTTGAAAATTCCGGGTCTCCGGTTGCCAGGGTGAACGTCAGGGCATCAAAAACCAGGTCGCAAGGGCGCAATCCATATTCCCGTGTGGCAATCTCGTACAGACGGTGGGCAACTTCAACCTTGCGGCTGGCGGTGCGCGCCATCCCCTGCTCGTCAATCGTCAGGCAGATGACTGCAGCGGAATATTGTCTGGCAAGCCCAAACACCCGGTCTGCCCGTTCCCGCCCGCCCTCAAGGTGGGTGGAATTCAACAGGCACCGACCCGGGGCGGTTTTCAGTGCAGCTTCCATGACTTCCGGTTCGGTTGAATCGATGACAAAAGGAACCCGAACCACCGGTGCCAGGGTTTTAATCAGGCGGGTCATCAGCTCCGCTTCGTTGGGACGTTCAGTCAGTGCCACGCACAGATCAAGCCCATGGGCGCCATTATTTACCTGCTGGCGGGCAATGGACAAGGCGGAGTCAAAATCATCATCCAGGATCATTTGCTTGAATCTGGCGCTTCCGGCGGTGTTCAGGCGCTCGCCGATCAGGAATGGACGGGGTTCCTGGAGCATATCGACTGCCTGGATTGCGGATGCCAGCCGTGGAATATCCAACCGGGGGTGTTCCGGGCTGGGCGTGCCGCGCAGACGTTCCACCAGCTGCTGAAGGTGTGCCGGGGTGGTGCCGCAACACCCACCCACCACGGCAATATGATTCTTCTCCACAAATTCCGCCAGTGACTCGGCAAATGGCTGGGGTTCCAGAGGATAGACTGCCTGCCCGTCCACGTTGAGCGGCAGCCCGGCGTTGGGAATGCAGGAGACTGGCAGACTGGAGGATTCCCCCAGGATGCGAATTGGTTCGCGCATATGTTCCGGTCCGGTGGAGCAGTTTAGACCAATGACGTCAATCGGCAGTTGTTCCAGGATGACCATGACAGCCTGGATATCGGTGCCCAGCAGCATCCTGCCGGTGGTATCGAGTGTCACCTGCGCCTGGATGGGCAGCCAGGTGCCTGTCTGCTGGAACGCCTGCTGAATACCTTCAATGGCTGCCTTGACTTCCAGGATATCCTGTGAGGTCTCAATGATCAGTAGATCCACCCCGCCACTCACCAATCCCACCGCCTGCTCCCGGAAAATATCTGCCAACTCATCAAAAGTAATATTTGACAGCTCAGGATCATTCATGGAGGGCAATTTCCCGGAAGGTCCAATGGAACCGGCAACAAAGCGCGGTTGACCTGTTTTTTGAGAATACTCATCCGCCAGCCTGCGGGCAAGCCCGGCAGCCGACTGGTTGATTTCCAGTGTCCGGTCTGCCAGTCCATATTCTGCCAGGGTCAGCCGGTTGGAACGAAATGTGCAGGTCTCAATTACATCCACGCCCACATCCAGGAAGGAACGGTGGACAGCTTCCACTGCGGCAGGATAGGTGATGACCAGGTAATCGTTACAGCCAACCGTGCGTTCCCCACCAAAATGTTCGGCTGTCAGGTTCATGCGTTGGAGGCTGGTGCCCATGGCGCCGTCAAAGATCAGCACGTGCTCCTGAAGTGCATTAAGGTAACGACGGTTGGTGTATTTTCGGTTCATGGTACCTCCTGATGGGTTCTCTATTAATAAACCGCCTCGCTGGCAAGAGAGGCGGTTTCACTTGATCGACAAGTTCGCTCATCTTCCAGAACGCCTTCGCCGGGGAAGGCTCTGCCGGAATTGGCACCAACGACTGGTTCGTGGTTGCCGAGGTATCATCGGGCCGGTCCCTCCACCTCTCTGGATGAGCCGCAGGACGAATCCTGCAGGTTGGTTTGATATGCGGATTGTACCATAAAATAAAATCTGGATGCAATCTTGCACCCTCCTGGAAAAGCCTTTGATTGAATCGAGTATAATCACAATATATGAATACAAAATCACCCCCCCCATTCCTTGCCATAATTTTAACCAGCATTTTACTTGCATTCATTGGTTTTGGCGGACTGGCATGGCTGTTTCTGGACACCCTGCCAACCCTGGGATACCGCTGGCTTTTCTTTTTCTTTGCCACGCTGGCTGCCAGTGGCATTTTCCTGCCGGTGGTGTATTTCCTCAGCCGGAGATTTCCTTCCACACCCCCGGCGGATGGGCAGGTCATCATCCGGCAGAGCACCTGGTTTGGTGTCTATGTGGGTATCCTTGCCTGGCTGCAATTGGGCAGGGTGCTGACGCTGCCGATTGCCATTTTCATTGCTGCAGGTTTAATCATCATCGAACTGCTGCTTCGGATGTGGGAAAAAAGCCGCTGGCAGCCGCCTGAAGAGACCCCGGATGCCTGATCTGCGCTCCATTCCATCCGTGGATCAACTGCTGCAGATGGATGAAGCAGCCAGGCTGGCGGGAGAGTTTGGTCGCCCCCTGACGCTGGAAGCCATCCGGTTTGCTGCCTCTGAATGCCGCTCAGCGGCTGCCAGGGGCGATGCGATTGACACATCCGAGGAGATGCTCGTCCGGGCAGGCGAAATCCTTGCCCGGTGGCTGCATCCCACGCTTGTCCCTGTGATCAATGCCAGTGGTGTGATTTTACACACCAACCTGGGGCGGGCGCCTCTCAGCCGGGCTGCGGCAGAAGCTGCCCGGTCCCTTTCCCTGGGATACAGCACCCTGGAATATGATTTGTACAAGGGTAAACGAGGTTCACGCTTGATTCATGCGGAAGCTTTGCTTACGCGCCTGACGGGCGCGGAAGCTGCCCTGGTGGTGAACAATAATGCCGCCGCTGTCCTCCTGGTGCTCAGCGCGCTTGCGCGGCGGCAGCGGGTGATTATTTCCCGCACCCAGTTGGTGGAAATTGGTGGTGGATTCCGCATCCCGGATGTAATGGCGCAATCTGGTGCCAGGCTGGTGGAAATTGGCACCACAAACCGGGTTCATCTCTCCGATTACCAGGCTGCCCTGGAGGAGCCTGCCGGAATGGTGCTGCGCGCTCATCAATCCAATTTTCGCATCATTGGTTTTACAAGCGAGCCAGACCTTGCGGAAATTGTCCGGGTGGCGCATCGCCACGGTGTTGCCGTGATGGATGATCTTGGTTCCGGTACCCTGCTGGATACAGCGCATTACGGGTTGCAGCACGAACCCACCATTCAGGAATCGCTGGCTGCCGGCGTGGACGTGCTGACTTTTTCGGGGGATAAGCTTCTGGGCGGTCCGCAGGCGGGGATTATTATCGGTCGCATGGACTTGCTGGCAAAAATTAAAAAGCATCCCCTTGCGCGTGCTGTCCGGGTGGACAAGACCCGCCTGGCTGCACTGGCAGCCACCCTGCTGCATTATCTGAAGGATGAAGCGCTGCAGGAAATTCCTGTCTGGCGGATGATATCCCTGCCTGCCGAGTTGATCCAGGCGCGGGCGCAGCACTGGGCGGATGTATTGGGAAGGGGGGAGGTGGTTGCCAGCCGTTCCACGGTGGGTGGAGGCAGCCTGCCCGAGGAAACCCTCCCCACCCATGTGCTGGCACTCGATGTGCCCCAGCCCAACAATTTTTTGGCTGCACTGCGAATGCTGCAGCCACCTATCATCGCCCGGATTGAAGCAGAACGGGTAATGATGGATCCCCGCACGGTTCTACCTGAAGAAGAAGGGGCTTTCCTCAGGGGGATTGCCAGTGTTCTTGAAACATACCATCCCAAACAAAGGTGAAAATATGAAGTCTGACCTGGATGCCTTAATGCAGTCCAATTCCATTGATGCCATTCTTGTCATGGGACCCGCCCAGCACAATCCCGCCATGGTCTATCTGACCGGCGGAGGGCATATCACCCGGGCGGACCTGGTATTAAAACGCGGCGAATCTGCCATCCTGTTCCACGAAATGATGGAACGGGATGAGGCAGCCCGGACGGGGCTGGTCACCCGCCCGTATTCCCGATATCCATGGAATGAACTGTGGCAGCAGGCTGGCAGAGACCAGGTGCAGGCGCTGGCGCTTCGTTACCAGCGAATGTTCACCGACCTGGGATTGACGGAAGGCAGGGTGGCGTTATACGGCACCGTGGAAGCTGGCATGGTGTATGCGGTCCTCTCGGCAGTGGAAAAGCTGATGCCGGGACTTCACTTTATTGGCTTTGCCAGAGACCCCCTCCTGGCGGAAGCAATGATGACCAAGGATGATTCTGAAATTGCCCGCATCCGCCGGATGGGGCAGATTACAACCAGCGTGGTGGGCAGGGTGGCGGATTTTTTGAGCAGCCAGCCCGTCCGTGGAGATGCGTTGCTGCGACCTGATGGTGAGTATCTGACGATTGGGGATGTAAAGAAATATATCAACCTGTGGCTGGCGGAAGGTGGTGCGGAAAATCCCGAGGGTACCATCTTTGCCCAGGGATATGATGCCGGTGTGCCCCATTCCACCGGGACAGATACCGCACCGCTCCGGCTGGGGCAGACCATCGTGTTTGACATTTTTCCCTGCGAAGCACAGGGAGGATATTTCTACGATTTCACACGCACCTGGTGCCTGGGGTATGCCCCGGATGAAGCCGTGCAGCTTTATGAAACTGTGAAATCGGTGTACCACCAGGTGGTCAGCGAACTGAAGCTGGGAGAAAAATTCTCACAATACCAGGCACGCACCTGTGAATTGTTTGAGGCGGATGGTCATCCAACCATCCAAACCAATCCAGACACAGAATCGGGCTATGTTCACAGCCTTGGACATGGGCTGGGTTTAAAAGTGCATGAAAAACCATTCAGCGGGGCTGGATCGGGTGAAACCGAGCGGTTGATACCCGGAACTGTGTTCACCATTGAACCCGGCTTGTATTACCCGAACCAAAACCTGGGCGTTCGCTTGGAGGACACCTATCTCACCCACCCTGACGGGACATTTGAAGTCCTGGCGTATTTCCCGCTCGACCTGGTGATCCCGGTGAAACCCTAGTGTAATTTTTCCAGGAGGTTGACCATGACGGAACAAAATTTATTGCCCCCCGCCCGGGTATTGGGGCTGGAAACATCCTGCGATGAGACTGCCGCAGCCGTTCTGGAAGATGGTCGCATCCTGCATTCCTCCGTTGTGGCAACCCAGATGGACCTCCATGCCCAGTTTGGGGGCGTCTTCCCCGAAGTGGCATCCCGCCAGCATATTCGGACCATTCACTCCGTGGTTGACCAGGCACTGCACCAGGCGCACCTCAGCCTTTCGGACCTGGACGCCATTGCTGTCACCCGCGGTCCGGGACTGGCAGGTTCGCTGGTGGTGGGGATGAATATCGCCAAAGGACTGGCGCTGGCAAGCGGTTTGCCCTTGATCGGCGTCAATCACCTGGAAGGGCATATCTACTCGGCATGGATTAATCCACCGGATGCCCCGGCACCGCCGGAACCCGAATTCCCACTCCTGGCGCTGCTTGTTTCAGGCGGACATACGGAGTTAAACCTGATGAAGGGACATGTCCAGTACCAGCGGCTGGGCGCAACCCTGGATGATGCAGCCGGTGAAGCTTTTGATAAGGTCGCCCGGTTGTTGGGTCTGCCCTATCCCGGTGGACCATCCATCCAGAAGGCGGCGGAAGGCGGAGACCCCAAGGCGTTTGCCTTCCCACGCGCCAGGCTGGACGGCACATGGGATTTTTCGTTCAGTGGATTGAAGACGGCAGTGCTGAGGGTGGTGCGCCAGCTTGAAGGCTCGCGCCAGCCACTTCCGGTCAGCGACCTGGCGGCAAGTTTCCAGGCGGCTGTTGTGGAAGTGTTGTTCACCAAGACGATCAAGGCTGCCCAAAAATTCGGCGTGCATACCATTGTTGTTGCAGGCGGCGTATCCGCCAACCGTGCCTTGCGCGATACTTTTCTCAGCCAGCAGCAGTTCCCGGTACACATCCCGGAACTCAGCCTGTGCACCGACAATGCTGCCATGATTGCTGCTGCAGGTTATTACCGGTTTGCCCTCGGTCAACGCGATCCACTGGACCTGGACGTTTTACCGACCTGGGCATTATCATGAGTGCTGCCGGATGGCATGCTGATGTGTAACTTTCCCACTGGATGTGCATCTAAATGAGCGGAAGCAAGTCGGGAACAACCTCCTATTCCCTGACCGCCCTGCGGGCTGGCGACCGGGCTGAGTTTTCCCACCTGGTCGAAAGCACATCCGATTCCATCTACCGCCTTGCGCTCCGCATGCTGGGCTCCCCCCAGGATGCGGAAGACGTGGTGCAGGAAACCTATCTCAAAGCACTGCGGGCACTTCCCGGCTTTGAAGGCAGGTCGAATATCACCACCTGGTTGTATCGGATTGCGATGAACGAAGCCCTGATGATGCTGCGAAAACGCAAGCCGGAAGCTTTCTTCCTGGAAGACATGGAAAAGGAAGATGAGGAGGAATATTCGGAACCTTATCAAATTGTGGACTGGTGTTGTCTCCCCGAAAATGAACTGATTTCGGGGGAGAGCCGTAAATTCCTCGATACTGCGGTGGCAAAACTTTCCCCTGCTCTGCGGGCAGTGTTCCTGCTGCGGGATGTGGAAAAGTTGTCCATCCAGGAAACAGCTGCAGCGCTCAACCTGAGTGAGACAGCGGTAAAAACCCGCCTGCTGCGCGCCCGTCTGAAATTACGCGAGGAATTATCGGAATATTTTGGTGAGCGGATGAAATCGGGATTGGAACCCATGCTTGGACAGGCTGGATGATGGAAGAACACAACTGCCGGATCATGATCAGTGTGTTGGGTGAGTATGTGGACGGAACCCTGGGTGCGGAACTATGCGCCGACCTGGAGCGGCACCTGGCGACCTGCCCCAATTGCCGGGTGGTGGTTAACACGCTGCGAAAGACCGTGGAAATCATTCAGGAGATATCAGCGGACGAAGCCATGCCGCAGGAAGCCCGCCAGCGTCTCTTTGCCCGCCTGGACTTGATGGAATATTTACCCAAACCCCCAGGGGCGGAACCGGAGCGCTCGATGCTGCACATTCGACCCGGGGAACCCTGCCCGCAGTGCCGGATTGGTGTCATGGATTATGATGGGATGCTCAGCCTGGTCTGCCCGGTGTGTGGATTTGGCGAGGGTGGATGCTTTACCTGATAAATGATTATTTCACCCCGGTGGGGTGGCAAAAAAGGAGAAATTGGTGGAAAAACTGATCAACGAACAAATTCAAAAGCAATTGGTGGACCTGTTCAGCAAGGAACTGGTGCACCCGGTGGAGATCATCCTCTTCACATCGGATGCCCATCAGAGCAGCGAATATATGGAACAGTTATTGGAAGAAGTGTGCTCTGTTTCGGATTTACTTGCTTTGCAAACCCATGATTATGAAAGCAATCAACAGTTGGCGGAGCAATATCACTTGGATAAGGCACCAGGGTTTGTTCTTGCCGGCAGGGAAGGTGATGCCATCCTGGATTACGGCATCCGGTTTGCGGGGCTGCCTGCCCAGTATGAATTTAATTCATTGATCAATGGAATCATCACGGTTTCCAAGCGGGATTCCTTGCTTAATCCTGCAGTGCGCCAGTCACTGGGTGAAATCAAGCAGCCGGTGCACCTGATGGTGTTTGTTACACCCACCTGACCGTACTGCCCGCGAGCCGTGGTGCTCGCTCACAAGTTTGCAATGGAACACCCGATGATCTCAGCGGAAATGGTGGAAGCGACGGATTTCATGGAACTATCCGAAGAATTTGGCGTTTCCATCGTGCCCCATACCGTGATTAATCTCGGCAAAGGCGAACTCATTGGCGCTCCGCCCGAATCGCTGCTGTTGGAGGAAATCCGCAAGGCTTTGAAGGAATAATTGGAAACAAGGAGAAGAAAAATAAAAAAATGGAAGCAAAAGTTGTTTGGAAGCAGAAATTAAGTTTCACCGGCACGGCATCCCTGGGTTTTGAAGTTCCGCTGGGCACCAAGGCGGCTGCCGGGGGGGACGATGACGGCTTCAGCCCAATGGAACTTGTGCTGGTGGGGCTGGCTGGCTGCACTGCCATGGATGTCATTTCCATATTACAGAAAAAGCAGCAGGATGTGACCGGGTTTGAAGTGCGTGTTTTGGCAGACCGGGTGGAGGCACATCCGCGCGTATTTAACCACGCACTGGTTGAGTATATTGTCACCGGGCATGCAGTGGATCCGGCGGCTGTGGAGCGGGCGGTGGAGCTTTCCACCACCAGGTATTGCTCGGCATCGGCAATGCTCAGTAAAGCTTTCCCGATTGAGCATAAGATTACGATTCTGGAAGCCTGATTTTACTTGATCCTGAACCAGCAGGTTGCCGATGGTGGGCAGCCTGCTGGTTATTCTTTGACTGAATACGCAAATGCGGCTTGGGAAAAGCGGGAAATTATGCTCATTGCCCGTTCAAAATCGTTCCAGTCAACCTGGTTGCTGATGACAGCAATGGCATAGGCTGAGTCATTCCATTCCAGCAACCCCACATCTGCCACCACCCCCCATCCATTCTCAAAAACCACACCTGGCTTGTGTGCCAGCGCCGGGCGCACCCAGCCAGGCAATCCTCCACCCAGCCGGAGATCGTCATTGGCGGAGGGCTGCTGCAGCCAGGCAATCAACCGGTTCCGGCTTGCTTCTGAAAAGCCTTCTCCCAGGTACAGGATTTCCATCAGGCGCACAAGGTCTGCCGCAGTGGTGCGGCGTGGTTCCAGGGTGGTGTGATGGATTCCCCAACTTTGTAGTGTATTGACGATACTGAAACCTGGCTGGCGGTCCAGGAATTGGACCAGCAAATCGGTGGCATCTTCTTCGGATTTCACCAGCATGGCTTCCAATAACTGTTCATAAGTGCGCCGGTCGGATGAACCCGTGTTTTCATCCAGCCTTGTCTCCGGATGTTGCTCCATCCAGGCGAAAAAAGCCATCCCGACTGCCAGCTTGATGGTGGATGCGGCATGCAGGACCTGGTCACCCTGGAAGGAGACAACTTCCCCCGTATGGAGGTTCTTGTAGGTAACTACCCATTCTCCCGGCGGGGCAATCTGTAAAATTTCCTGGAACCGGTCCTCCAGCTTGATTGGGAAGTTGGCATTTGTGGAAGGCTGGCTGAGATTGACCGGGATGACAAGGGCATCTCCAACCTGCAAGTGCCCCGGATCGGTCAGGTGGTTCAATTCCAGAATTGCATCTGTCCGGCTGTCGAACCGGGCGGCAATCAGCGGCAGGGTGTCACCGGGGCGGACGATGTAGGTGTAGCGGTCTCCGCGAGGCAGGCTGATGCCATTCGGGCGCAGGATATCAAACCCTCCCAAACCGGTGGTGCCAATTTTCCAGCGGCTTACCCATTCGTTTTGAAATGCGCCTGCCTTGGGGTCATTGGGGTCATACAGCAACAGCCGGTCAATGATAAACAGGTGATCCTCCACCGGTGTATTGGATACGGTATATGCCTGCCCGGTCTCATCCACTTCGGTAACCACGAACATATGGTCGTACCCCATCTTCCCTGCATAGGTATAGAAAAAATCACCCGGGCGGAGAGGGAAACTGAAGAAGTCAAATTTATTGATGGGGGTATCAAAATGATACAGGGTGTAATCCTGTGGCGGGAAGAACGTCCATGGCGCTCCATCCACTTTGGGGTCTGCCAGCCAGTAATTATGAATATCATGCGCAGGACCGGTGATGATCGGCAGAAGCCCGGCATCCCGCCACAAGACGGCAGCCAGCGGACCACACATCAGCGAGGCTGTTTCTGTCTCGCCCTCCATAAAGTCGATACTTCGGGCACACTGGATGGCGCTTTCGGCAGAGGGGGCGATGTAGTTTTCCGCTGCCAGGCGCAGTTTCTCCTGCCAGCCGGGCTGGGTCCATTGGGGGATGGATTGGGAAGGATCCTCACGCAGGTCGCCGTATCCCAGGTCTTTCATCCAGTTGCAGACCACTGGTCCGCCGTGGGGATCCAGTACGGGAATCCCATCCGTTTGTGGAATTCCGGAAAAACCCAAAAAATATCCAAATTTTCCAGTCAACTGTTCCTGTGCTGCCCAGGATAATTCCTTATCCCCGATGGCAATGGCATGAATATGGATGGGAGAGTCCTCGGACAATTCACCCGGTTCCCGCAACCAGGCAGCAAACCCGGCGGCGCGCAGGGCGCGAATGGCTGGTTCAATTTCGTGGTACAGGATCGCCCCGCCAGGAACAACCCTGACAGAAAAATCCACTACACCGCCGTAGTCATGGGTGCCAAAGCTTGCTGGTTCCGCCGGGGTATAGCTTCCCTGGGTGATGGCGCGGTTTGCCAGGTCAATCTTTCCGCCGTAGATCTGCTGGGCGTATTGCAGCATGGTGAGTGTGCGTTGGTTGAGAATAACACCATTGACTTCCACGCGGCTGTAATCATCCACGGGTTTCAGGCAACCTGCCGGTTCATAGTCAGGAACAGGCGTGGGTTCAATTGTAGGTGTTGGTGGGGCAGTTGGTGCGATTGTGGGAGAGAGCGTGGGGGATGGAGCTTCAGTGGGGGGATCTGTACTGGTGGGTGTGGGAGTGGCGGGCAAACCCGGTGTACTGCCGGGGGTGCAGGAAGCGACCCCCAGCAGGAAAATTACCAGGAAAAGAAACAGCCGCTGCTTATTGTTTTGCGGCAACGGCATCGTGATCCGGAAGGATGGTGTCCACATCGCGCACGCAGGGGATAAAATTGCCGATAAAACCAATGATGACCATCAGGAAACCGCAAAACACCAGGATCAGCGACATCCCGGTTCCGGGTCCCGTTCCCACCAGGCTGCCGAACAATTGGCTTAACGCAGAGGTTTCATTGCGCATGAGGGGTTCAAAAACCTTGTCCGCCAGCGGACCGGCAATCAACATCGCAAGGGGTGCGGTCAGGGTGGCAATCATCATGCGGACGGAAAAGACGCGTCCCTGCATCTTGGGCGGCACCTTGGACTGCCAGATTGCCTGGTTGGAGGCATTGACAATCGGGACAATGGCTGCACCCAGGAAATTGGTGATGATCCAGACGATTGACAACCCCCTTGCTGTACCCATCAGCATATATCCAAACAAGCCGGATGCCATCCACCCCACCAGGACGCCGTCCACCCGTTTCTTAAACCCGCCCCAAATGGTGATCAGGATGCTGCCAACCACACCCCCAATTGCCCCGGCGGATTGCACGATGCTGAGGGTGGTGGCATTCTGATCCGTGCTGGCAAGAATCAAGGGGCTGACCAATACCCCGCCCAGTGTTGCCATAAAGTTGCCGCCGAAGAAAATCATCTGCAGCCAGAACAGGCTGGGGCGCTGGAAGATGTATTTGAAGCCAAACATGGAATCCTGCCAGAAGGTGTTTGGTTTTTCCAGGTCTTCGATTGTTCGCTCCGGTTGAGGAATGGTGACGATGAGCAAGGTTGTAATGGCGATGACCAGGGTGACCAGGTCGACGATCAGGATGCCGCTGATGCCGATTGGCTTGAGCAGGGCGGCTGCCAAAATGGGTGCCAGGATGCCTGAACCGTACTGTGCCAGGGACATCATCCCGCTGGCACGGGTGTATTGCTTCTTGGGGATGAGCATGGAGATGGTTGCCGAGTAGGCTGGCCACTGGAATGCCTGGAAGAAGCCTGCAAAGGCGCTGGTCACATAGAGGTGCCAGATTTGCAGGCTGCCGGTGATGTAAAGATATAAAATCACCAGGGTAACCAATCCCGTGGCAAGGTCGCTGAGCATCATGGTCAGCTTCCGGTTCCAGCGATCCACAAGTGCACCGGCAAACGGACTGAAGAGAACCGTGGGTGCAAACCCGAAAAATGCCACCAGTGCGAGGGCGGTTGCCCGTTCCGTGATCTGGTACGCCCAGATGATCAGCGCAAATTGGGACATGGCTGATCCAATCAATGAGAAAATTTGTCCTGCCCAGATGATGGAAAAAGTTTTCATGCCAGAGGAGTTGGAGGGTTCAGGCGGCATTGCAGGGGATATCCTTTCGAGGAAGATTAAAGCTGATTAACGGGCATCCGACTGGATGCGGGTGGATTGATCGGATGAGACACTGGCGCGGATGGTCTGACCAAAACGGGTGAGCGTGCCCTGGTAAGGCTCGGAACCCTGCTGGGCGATCCAGCCTTCCAGGTTGAAGGCAAGCGGACCGCTGGCGGGAACCCATTCCCCATTATACTTGCGGGCAAGGTGAACATGGGTGCCGGTGGCGGAACCTCCCTCACAGGACGGTTTGCCAATGGGGTCGCCTGCTTTTAAGACAGAACCGGGATTGACTAAAATATCATCAACATGCAGGTAAAAAATGACCCAGCCGGTGCGTTCATCCCCATCACCGTCCAGATCCAGGGTTACGATGGCGCTGTTTGCCCGTACAACCACGCCGTCTGCCACGGCAGTGGTCACCTCCTCGGTGGGGGCGCAGCCGCCAATTACCATGGGCGGGGCAAAATCAATGGCTGCAAGGGGGAAGCCTTCCCCCCAGGCTGTGTGAGGTCCGCCGGTATATGCCCATACCTTGCCGGGTAGGAATGGCAGGCGCAGTTCCGGCTGCTGCAGGCTGCCGGGTATGGGGTCTGAATCGTTGACATAATCACTCCCAAACAGGCTGTGGTAGGTTTTTTCCAACCCTTCCGAACTGATGGCAAGTGCATATTGATCCCCATCTAAAATTTTGGAAAAATAAGATTGGATGGCAACCGTGGCGGCGTTCTGCCAGGGATCCGGTCGCTCCAGCCTGCCATCAAGGTGATCAAATTCTTTTAGTTCCCCTGTCCGCCAGCCGTAAAATCCGTTGTTCAACAGGTTGGCAGCAAAGTAGAGCTGGCGCCCAACACCCAGATGATACATATCCTCGTGCCCCAGCGGATACCGGGATATGTCCACCCGGGGCTCTTCCTCTGAAACCGCACCCGTTTGATATTCGAGGATTGCAAGCAGCAGCCGGGGATTGACGGAATACAGTGTGGAAACATATTCGATGATTTCCCCTCCCCGTCGATTCCTGCCCCCCAGGTAATCTGTATGATTCTTAAACCAGCCGCTGCTTGCTTCCACATATTCAATGACATCAAAGCCAATGGCTGCGGGACCATTGGCAAACTGGCTGTCGGGGAGGATGTGGTACGGGCTGCCCCAAAATAATTGGAAATAAATGGGGATTTTCATCGGCAACCCGGCGGGGAGGGTGGTCACCTGTTCCGGGATGATGGGGTTGGCTGCCCGAATTTCCGATTCGGTTGTATTGAAATGGGATGCAAGTGCCGGCAGGGTGTCACCGGTCTGTGCCGTATAATCAACCAGCGTTCCGGGGACATAAGGCGGGCGCGTTGGCATGGGGGTTGGCAATACGATGGTGGGGGTTTCCTCAACCAGGGGTTGTTGGGAAACCACAAAGACCGGTGCAGCACCCACGGTTGCACAGGCGGAAAGCAGGCTGAGAACTGCCAGCCCGCTAAGGATTTTCAGAATAACGGTAAACCTGATTTGCTGATGAGCCATAGGAACGAGCCCGAATTATTTCCTCGCCCCGAATGATGGTTCCCTCGTAGGCTGCATCCCCGGCATAAGCGCGCCAACCGGACATGATAAAGGGGATGGGTCCATCCGCCAGCATCCATTCTCCGTTGTATTTCCGCGCGATGTGGACATGCCTGCCGGTTGCGGAACCACCTTCACAGGAAGGATGACCAATTTTACCATCTTGTTCCACCCAAGTGCCCACATTCACGCGACCCTCCGTGGCAATATGCAACAGGAGGATGGTCCAGCCGGTTTGATCATATCCATCACCATCCAGGTCCAGCACAACCACTCCATTATCAGAGCGGATCACCAGTCCGGGAGCAGGGGCGGTGACCCAGTCCAGTGATGGCGTGCAGCCCTTCACCTCGTCGGGAGGGGCAAAGTCCAATGCCCCAAATGGACTGTCTTCCCCCCAAACTGGATGAGGTCCCCCAGTATAGCTCCAGGCGTGTCCCACCCGGTAAGGCAGCTCCAGGTTCGGTTGTTCCAGGTTGGGTGTGATTAAAGGTTCAACCGACTGTGCCCGCTGCCAGGGGCTGCCAAACATCTGCTCATACAAAATGGGGAGACTGTCCGTGCCATATGTGACGCCCGCCCAATCCATTTGGGAATACACCCGTGCCATAATGCTCAAAAGGGCGGCAGTTCCAGCATTGATTTGCGGATTGAGACGGAGTGCATCCCCATTGGCAAAGGTGATGGCGGTCTGGGAACCGCTGCGCCAGCCGAAATATGCCCGGTTGATTTCATGGACTGCCCAGGTCAGCTGCTTGTACAAACCCTTCCGGCTGTAGACAATCCAGCCAAGGGGGTAATCGGTTTCTGCCAGGTTTTGTGGGTCACCAAAGACCCAGTGCCCCTGGTATTCGATCAGGGCAAGAATCAAGCGGGGGTTGAGTGAATTTTCAACCGCCACTTTTTCAACAATCTCGCTTCCGGTATAGGTGCGGTTATCCAGGTATTCGGTGTAACGGCTGAGATATCCTCCTGCCTGATTGACATAATTTTCAATGTTAAAATCCAGTGCGCAGGCGGAATATACCACTTCACAATCCGGTAATAGTTTTGCCATTGGCTCAATCCCGTCCAGCACATCCGGGATCATCAAGAGTTGACCGGGATTGAGGAAGCCGCCTCCCACCAGCGGCTTGGGGGAGGTTATCTCGCCGGGTTGGACGCCAAACCGGGCAGCCACTCCTTCCATCGTGTCACCGGATTGGGTGTAGTACAGGAGGGGTGGTCTGGGGGTATTGGAGACGGATGGTGTTGCTGTGGGGGCAAACAGGGTTGCAAGTGCAATGTTCTGAGTGGCAGCGATCGATTCTGCTGTTGCAGTCAGCGCCACTGCCCAGGGGGGAGGGGTTTCCTCCACGCCGCCCTGCCCAGCGCCGGGAGTTAATCTCGCTGTGGTGGGAAGATTGCAGGCAACGGAAGCCAGCAGCCAGGCACAAAAGACGAGCAGGATTGCCCGTCGCCTACCGTTGGATTTGATTTTGCGGGACAAACCGATCCCAGGCTTCCACCACAACGCCATTTTTCACCAGTCGACCATTATATTCAATCCCGTCACCCTGCGAGATCCAGCCCTCCAGGTTGAATGGTACGGAACCATCCGCGGGGATCCACTCTCCATTATACCTTCTTGCCAGGTGGACGTGGGAACCCAGCGAGAAACCTCCCTCACAAGAGGCATGACCGATCGGTTCCCCTGCCTTTACATACGTTCCAGCCGCCACCCGTTCGCTGGAGTCAATGTGCAGGTAAAGAACCGTCCAACCAGTTTGTTCGTAACCATCCCCATCCAGGTCCTGGATGACGGACCCATTTTCACTGCGGACGATTAAGCCATCTGCAACAGCAGTCACCCAGTAGGGAGATAGAACACACCCCTGTCCTTCACCGGGTGGGGCAAAATCCAGGGCTGCCCAACCCGATCCATCTCCCCAGCCACCGTGCGGTCCACCAGTGAAGGACCAGGAATTTCCCGGTTCAAATGGCAGAATCATGAGGGGTTGGTTCAGGTTAACCGGGAGGAGGGGTTCAATTGCCAGGTCAAATGGATACCCAAACCAGGATTGGTACGTGGAGAAGACACCTTCCGCACTGACGGATTTT
>ENA-UOYA01002638-UOYA01002638.1-activated-sludge-metagenome-genome-assembly--contig:-NODE-2638-length-17081-cov-5.289792_pt1 | contig 17081 bp, 17 predicted proteins | sample MGYA00238163_ERZ764804 | MGnify/ENA primary metagenome ERZ764804 (study PRJEB28919, sample SAMN05720223) | activated sludge metagenome | isolation source: Anaerobic digester | place: Hong Kong... | reverse complement strand
TTGATTTTAAAACAAAAACTCATCGGATCGCGATGAGTTTTCATCAATACAATTGCGGTTGGTTAGTCTTTGGGAACCCACAGGTTCTTCAGCTTGACTTCCTTATCATCACCCAAATCATCCCAATTTTCCAGTTTTGCCGCCAGGTATGCGATTGAAGCGGTAGGCAGGCTTTCCACTTTACCGGTCAGGATCTGCAGGAAGGCTTCCAAGCCGGGGTTATGTCCGATCACCATCACGGTTTTTTTCTTTTTGCCATGTTCCTTGACCGCTTTCAGGATTGCGGAAGGCTCCGCCATGTACAGGGATTCGGAAAAAATGATTTCGTGTTCATATTTGCTGGCCTGGGCGACAATCTCAGCGGTTTTTACAGCCCGCTCGGCGGTGGATGAAATGATCAAATCCGGCACCAGTTTTTTATTGCGCAGCAACTTCCCCATTTTCTCAGCGTCTTTAGTTCCGCGCTTTTTTAAGGGTCTTTCGATATCGGGAACTTCAGTTTCTTTCCAACTCGACTTCGCGTGCCGCATCAACAATAGTCTTTTCACGCTTTTTATCTCCTCGGATACTAATCGTGAAGTTAGTATAACATAATGACTATGCAAGGCTTGCAGGCTTGCGTTAATATTTTGTTAAAATTATATGGATGACCGTGAATCCTGAACAACCCGGAAAAGAATTTATAGGCGAAACCATTCTCGTAGAATTCCGCCAGGCGCCATTGCTGCAAAAAGTACCCAAACCCCCGGATTTTTTCACCTGGCGCGGGAAACGCTATGAGGTTAAATGCCTCCTATCGGAGTGGAGCGATCTGGCGCGGCGGGGAAACCAGGCAAAGAATATGCGGCCTGCGCACCTGACCCGCGCCGAGAAGATGGGTTCCTGGGGAGTTGGACGCTTCTTTTTCAAGGTGAGAACCACAGATGAACGCATTTTCGTTATTTATTACGATCGCACACCTAAAAAAGGAGATGAAGGCTGCGGAAGCTGGGTGCTGCTTTCAGAAATAACGGTCAACCGGGCTGAATGATATTCCCGGAAGATGGAAATTAATGAAGCGGTTTTCATGCATTTTGTAATCTAACAAAAGGCACTTTTCTATATATAATTACTATCCGTAGTATGATGAATGCAGGTTGAGAGGAATTTCATGAGCGAAGAGCGGTTGATGATTTTGAAGTTATTGAAAGACGGCAAGATCACAGCGGATGAGGCAGCCAGACTTTTGGAAGCGATCGGCGAAACCAAAAACAAGGCCGAGCATTCGCATGATGCGCACGAACCTTTAAAAGGGGAAGGTAAGTTCTTTCGCGTAAAAATCACCGATGCCGCGACCGGAAAAATGCGTACCAATATCCGTATCCCATTGAGCGTGATGGGAGCCGGCGCGAAATTCGGCGCGCACTTCGCTCCGCAAATTGAAGGAATCGACGAAGAAGATATCATGCGGCTGGTCCGCAGTGGAGAGGTGGGGAAGGTAATCGATGTGTTCGATGATGAAGACGGGGAGCATGTGGAGATTTATATCGAATAACCGTCGATGAACAACAGCAATCATGCTGGTTGGAAAAGAACATTCTTTATCATCTGGTCAGGCCAGGCTTTCAGCCTGTTTGGAAGCGAACTGGTCCAATTTGCGTTGGTCTGGTTCCTGACCAGGCAAACCGGATCTGCTTCGGTTTTAGCGATGGCGTCTTTTGTTGCCCTGCTCCCGAGGGTTTTAATTTCCCCATTCATCGGCGCTTTGATCGATCGCTGGAATCGGCAGCGTGTGATGATCTTTGCCGATTTGTTCATTGCCGGCTTCACACTGGTTTTGGCGGTCATCTTTTGGCAAAACCGCGTGCAGGTCTGGCACATCTACGCCATTATGTTCATCCGCGCCCTGGGCAGCAGTTTCCATTGGCCTGCCATGCAATCCTCAACCTCCCTGATGGTGCCCAAGGATCAGCTTGCGCGCATTTCCGGCATGAACCAAACTCTGCAGGGGATCCTGGGCATACTGGCGCCCATGACGGCTGCGCTGCTGCTGGACATTTTACCGATGCAGGGGATGCTGGCAATCGATATCCTTACCGCCCTGATTGCGATTACCCCGTTGTTGTTTGTCGTAATTCCGCAGCCGGTTAAAAATGAGGGTGTTACGCCTTATGCTGGAATCGGCGGACTCATCCGGGATGTAAAAGAAGGTTTCCGTTATCTGGCGAACTGGAAAGGGATGATGGTTCTAACTATCGCAGCCACATTGCTGAATTTCTTACTAAATCCGGGTTTCACCTTCACACCCTTGCTGGTGACACAGCATTTCGGAAAAGGCGCGGTTGAATTGAGTTTGGTCGAAGCGGTTTTCAGTTTCGGCATGATCGCCGGCGGGATCATGCTGAGCGTTTGGGGCGGATTCAAGCGCCGCATCATGACAACTTTGAGCGGGATCATGGGCATTGCCGTGAGCACGGCGATCATCGCGGTGGCAAAACCCAGTGAATTCCTATGGGCGGCAGCCGGCATGGGGGTCACCGGTTTCATGATGCCCATCACCAACGGGCCGATTTCGGCCATCATGCAAGCGCACGTTGAACCGGAAATTCAGGGCAGGGTGTTCACGATGACCAACAGCCTGATGAGCGCCATGATACCAGTCAGCATGCTGGTGGCGGCGCCTGTGGCGGAATGGATTGGCATTCGCGGATGGCTGGCGCTGGCTTCAGCCGGATGCCTGGTGATCGGCATCACCTGTTTTTGCGTTCCCGAATTGATGGATGTGGAAAATCCGCTTTCGAAAAAGCGCAATTAAGCAGAAACCAGGATTTTCAGAGCGACCAGCAGAATGGAGATCACCGCAGCCCCAATTGTGACCAGGCGCGGGTTCTTGGGTTGGCGGATGATCACATTGCCCAGCGTGATGGTAGATTCCACGCCGTAAGTCGGTCCGGCGAACCAGGCATAAAACAACCCGCCCAGCATTCCCCCGATATGGCCCCAGTTATCGATACCCGGATTCATTCCCAAAAACAGGTTGATCGCCACCACCATCAGGATGTTCATCAAGAGCGGGCGGGCGGCGCTGCCTAACAAGAAGCGGTTTTTGTAGATGTAAACGCCCTGGGCGGCAATCAGGCCGAAAATGGCAGTCGAAGCGCCTAATGAGGGGTTTTTCGAAAGCAAAAAAGATAGGGTATTTCCCCATAAACCGCCGATCAGGTACAGGGTGACAAACGACGAAATCCCGTACCGGCGCTCAAGTCCCGGGCCGATACTATAAAGCGCATACATATTAAAGGCAATGTGCAGAAAAGAACCATGCAGCAGGATCGGCGTGATCAACCGCCAAAATTCCCCTTGCAGGATGAACTCGTTGATCTTTGCCCCGAATAACAACAGGTAATCATAACCAAACAACCAATCTGACAGATTTTGCAGCATGTAGCAGAATATCGTAATGGCGATAATGTAAAAAGAAACCGGAAATTGTCTTTTCATTTATGGTTAGATGGTGATCTTGCGCGGATTGGCGCGTTGATGCTCGGCGGTGATGATCGCCTCGATGACATGCACGGTTTGGCTCAGCTGATTTTGCTTGTTGACCACCAGATAATCGAAATCGCGCGCCTTGATTAGTTCATCCTTCACGGTGGCGATGCGGGTATCCAAATCTTTCTCATGGCTCAACCTGCGCCCGCCCAGGCGTTTGAACCAATCCTCCTGGCTGGAAGGCAGCAGGAAAATCAAGATGGCTTGCGGATAGATCTTTTTGATTTTTTCAGCCCCCTGCACATCCAACCGCAGCACAACGTCCTTGCCGCTGTTCATGGCTTCACGGATCTGATTTTTGGGAACGCCTTTGTAATCATCATAGACATGCGAATACTCGATAAATTCGTCGTTGGTGATCATCTCCTCGAATTTTTCCCGGCTGACGAAAAAATAGTCGACCCCTTCTTTTTCATCAGGGCGCGGCGCGCGCGTGTTAACGGTGACCACGTGGTGAATGGGCAAAGAACTGTTTTTCAACGCGCGCAGCACTGAATCTTTACCGACTCCGGATGGGCCGGAGATTACGATCATCAGGGAGACTTTTTCCAGGATAGCGAAATCAACGGAAATATTATTCAAATCAGCTCTGTTTATTCGAAAAGATTTTGTATGATTATAATTGAAAACCGCTGGCGGTTTTTCGGGAGAAGCATGCCGAACTACGAATACATTTGCGATGATTGTCATCAACGGTTCTCACTCGCCATTGCTTATGCGGATTACGGGCGGAAAAAAGTATCCTGCCCCTATTGCGGAAGCAGCCGGGTAAACCGGCGTATCGGCCGCGTGCGCCTGGCGCGTTCCAATGGTGCGCGCATGCAGCAATTTCAGGATCTGGCTGACCCGCAGAGCATTGATCCATTGGAAAATGAGCCTCGCGAAATGGGCAGACGCCTGCGTAAATTGAGCGAAGAGATTGGCGAGGATATCAGTCCGCAATTCAATGAAGTGGTGGAGCGCCTTGAGAGCGGCCAATCGACTGATGAGATTGAGAGCGCTTTGGCGGATGATTCGCTTTCCGGTCATGACGATGATGTTAATCAGGAGTAGGGGACTTAATACGCATTGATCAGGATAAAGAGCTGGTCGGGCGAAGTAAGGCCGCTAATTGTGTTCAGGAATTCAGCCAGTGAGCGCGACCGCAGCCTTAGGGCGCGGACAGCCGCTCCCACGGGGTCTTCGCCGGCGGCGCTGTAAGGTTCGTCGGCATACGCGCCATGAAAGGCGAAATACGCCTGATTGAGCTTGCGGATCTGATAACCGTTTTCCCAAAAGTACTGGCGGCGTTCTTCCATATACGTTTCCGCTTCCTGGACTTTATTTTCCAACAGCAATTGGTCGACTTTTAGCCGTGTGATGTACATTTCGTGGCGAAAATCAAAAGCGCCGCTTTCTTTTGCCAGGTCAAATTGACCCTGATAACCAGCCTCGTAGAGCATGGGACTTTGTTTTCGTGAAGGAAACAAGTCGGCGTAAAACATTTGCAGGACTGTCCGGCCAATCTCCGCGCCGGCGATGGATGCCGCAGTTTCGTTCATGGTGCGCATGGCCGGGGAATCGGAGAAATGAAGCCCCAATGGACGGATGTCGAGGTAATTATGGGTCCACTCATGCGCCACTGTCTCAAGCAAGAATGAAATGTCTGCGGTATCGGAGACCATGGCCGGGTAAGTGCCCACGCCGCCGATATTGACAACCAACGCGGAAAAATCGGTTTTACTCTCCACTTCATTTTCCAGTGCGACAATATTGTCCAAATTCATTTCTGCATCCAATGAAATACTTTTAGCTAACCGGATGCTTTCGCGCGGAGAAATGACCAATTCTTTGGGCAGGTTGGTGGCGTGGTATAGCACCGGCGGAAAAGGCTGGCCGGTGTTAGGCAGCCGCATCTGCCTGATTGCCAAAGCAACCTGATTTTGAATCACGGCCTCTGCCAGAGAGGATTGCTCTCGCAATGCACTTTGCTTGGCTGCCAGCCTGGCGCGTAAATTGACGGAAGATGCTTTGGGATCCTGGATGGTGGGATCGGAAAAGATGGATTCAAGCTCATTTTCCATTTCTTGGGTATCCCTGACCAACAGGAAGTAATCATTGATGATTTTTCTTTCCTGCCTGTAGTTGAAATAATGCTCGAAACCGGCGCCGAGCATGGATAATTTATTAAATAATGCTTGCATCGTCCACCCGGTGTAATCAAACTCGAAGGGTCGTGTAAATGGACGCACGGCATCTTCCGGCAGAACCGGCTGCCAAACGCTGGTGGTGGGTAAAACCAGAGTAAGGCTGAGACTGGCAACAATCAAAATCCGCCAAAGAAACTGTTTCATGAGTGTATTCGATTATTATACGGTTCACGAAAAATTACAGGTTGTATTATCGTATTAATAAAGTTTTTACAACCCTTCTTATTATTATTCGTTATAATTTATTGTATAAAATATACGTAGCAATACCAAAAGGGATATATTGTAAAACAAAGGGATTAAAAAAATGGCCAGACCAAAAAATACACCAGAAAAAATTGACCGAATGCGCAACTCAATGATGGATGCGGTGATCTCGCTGCTCGATCACGTGTCACCGGATAAAGTCAGCATCCGCATGATCGCTGAAAAAGTAGGCGTATCACACATGGTATTTTATACCTACTTCAAAGACCGCGATGAGATCATGCAAGTGCTGATCGAGCGTGAGCGAAAACGCATCAATGATCATTTTGCCGCCAAGCTTGAGAAAGCAAGAACAGCTTCAGCTAAATCGGTGATGCAGGAATTGATCAGCGAGTACATGCAAACTGCCGAAGAACACCCCAAAATATTCCGCCTGTTCTGGTTGGACCCCATGATTGAAGAAAACCAGGAACACTCCCGATTCAACCAATTGGATGACGCGATTGCCAGTCTATCCAAGTTAGTCAAGATCGGCATAGAAAAAGGTGAATTCAATAAACGAAACGAACGTTTGGCGGCCACAACGATCATGGCAATCATCAATGGACCGATTGTGATGGAGCAATGCAAGAAACTGCCGGCAGATATCAAATGTGCCAAATTAATGGAGCAAATTACACTGGCGGCTTTTTCCTATCTGCAGTCTTAAACGGTCTATTGAGCCGCACAAAAAAATCGGCTTATGCGAAATTAAATACAAAACAGCACACCGGTCCGGCGTGCTGTTTTTTGTTAATTTATTTCTAAGCAACAACCGACCAAATCAGGTATATATTTGCACATTCATGTCATGTGAAAATTATATTAACAATATTTTATATAATTGGTTGGCAGTCGAACCTGATATCGCAATCCTTACGTATATATTGCTGGAGTCGAGGTTGAAAATGGCAAAGAAAAAAGAAAATGAATTAAAAGAAAAGAAGATCACGCAGGTTATCCATTCGGAGGCAGTTGAAAAACCAAAAAACCAATTGCAGAAGCTGGTTTCATGGTTTACAGAAAAGCGTATTCGCTGGATAATACCTTTAATCATAATATTCATTGTCGGGTTTTTTATCTTCAACAGCATCCAGGCGAAAAACGCAGCCGCTGAAGCATATCAAACCCTGAAATTGGAGAAGGGGGATCTGGTGGTGATCGTGGGAGCGACCGGAACTGTCGAAGCGAACCAAACCGCAGAATTGACCTGGCAGACCACGGGGCGTGTGGAAAGCGTCAATGTTAAATTGAACGACCGTGTAAAATCCGGGGATATCCTGGCAGATTTGGCTGATAATACCCTGCCGCAATCCGTGATCCTGGCTCAAGCGGATTTGGTGGACGCCAAAAAAGCGCTGGAAAACCTGATCAATTCGAACACCGACACCGCTGAAGCATATGCAGCATTGCTGGAGGCCGAACAGGACCTGCGCGATGCCGAAGATGACCGCGACCAGTGGAATTACAACGACGCGAACATCGACAGAGTCAATGACGCACGCGCCAAATTCATTGCTGCGGAAGAAGAATTCAAGATCTATAAAGCGAACTATGAAGCGGTTAAGAAACTACCGGTTGATGATCCCAAGCGCGTGAAAGCGAAAGAAGAGCACGATAGCTACAAATTGATCCGCGATAAAGCCCTGCGAACCCTCAACTATATTCTGGGAAAAGCGTATGGTCAGCAGGTGGCTGAAGATTTCGCCGCTTACGATATTGCGAAAGCCAAATTGGATGATGCGCAGCGTGATTGGGATCGGGTAAAGAGCGGCCCGAACGCGGATGATATCAGCGCTGCCGAAGCCAAAGTGGCTGCCGCTGAGGCTACCGTTTCAATGGGCTGGCTCGAAGCTCCCTTCAATGGCACTGTCACACAAGCCAATCCCAAAGTTGGCGACCAGGTCAGCGTTGGAATGGTCGGATTTCGCATCGATGACCTCAGCCAGCTTTTTATGGACGTGAAAATCTCCGAAGTGGATATCAATAAGGTCAAGGTCGGGCAAAAAGCGGAACTGGCTTTCGACGCGATCAGCGGTGCAACTTACGCCGCTGAAGTAACGGAAGTCTCCAGCGTCGGCGTGGACAGCGGTTCAGGCGTGGACTTCACTGTCAGGCTGAAAATCCTGGATCTGGACGACCAGGTACGGCCGGGCATGACCGCATCCGTGAATATCATTGTCGCCCAAAAGTCGGACATCCTTACCGTCCCCGGGCGGGCAGTGCGTTTCAAAGACGGAAAGCGGATCGTGTATGTACTCGAAGGAGGTGTTCTTCAGGAAAAAGCCATCGAAATCGGTGCGTCTTCGGATACCAGCATCGAGATCGTGTCTGGTGATCTGAAAGAAGGGGATTTGGTTGTATTGAACCCGCCGTTCGAGTTCAACATGACCGGCGGAGGACCGTCTTTTGAGGATTAAACCATGGCCAAAAAAGGGAACGCAATCGTCGCCAAAGACCTCACTAAGGTCTACCAAATGGGGCATGTGGAAGTAAGCGCTTTGTGCGGCGTATCGCTGGAAATTAAATATGGTGAAGTAGTCTCAATCATGGGGCCGTCCGGTTCAGGAAAATCAACCTTGATGAATATCATAGGCTGCCTGGATCGGCCGACCTCGGGAGAATATTATCTGGATGGCATGCTGGTATCAGACCTGTCAGATGACCAACTGGCCTTGATCCGCAATCAAAAAGTGGGTTTCGTTTTTCAAAATTTCAACCTGCTGGCCCGCTCATCGGCTTTGGTCAACGTTCAATTGCCGATGCGCTATGCCGGTGTTCGGGAAGGCATGCAGGAACGAGCCGCCAAATCGCTGGAAGCGGTTGGCTTGAGCGATCGCATGAACCATAAACCCACTGAATTATCCGGCGGGCAGCAGCAGCGTGTGGCATTGGCCCGCGCCCTGATCAACGACCCGGCCATCCTGCTGGCGGATGAGCCGACCGGAAACCTGGATTCCAAATCGGGAGAAGAGATCATTGAACTTCTGCTGGATTTGAACAAGAAAAACGGAACAACTTTGATCATTGTGACACATGACCCGAAGATCTCGGCCAGGACCCAACGCATCATCCGACTTTACGACGGAAAAGTAGTAAAAGAATAAGAATGGACATCGTACTCGCAATTAAAGAAGCACTGGAGAGTCTGAGCGCCAACAAGCTGCGCGCCGGTTTGACGATCCTGGGAATCGTGATCGGCGTGGCGGCGGTGATTGCCATGCTTGCCATCGGGACAGGCGCCCAGAATACCATCCTGGGTTCAATCAACAGTGTGGGCACCAATCTGTTATTTGTATTCCAGGGAAACACGCAACAAGATATACGCAATGAGCAGCCGATCACCATGAGCGACGTCAACGCCATGGAGGATGTTCTGCAAGCGCCGCATGTTCAGATGGTATCTCCGGTGGTGTATGGCTATGTCAACGCGACATACGGCGGCGAAACCACACGTCCGGAACTGCTGGGCGTCACTTCAAATTTTGAAGCGACCGCGAATTATGGATTGAGCGAAGGCAGCTTTATCAGCGATGAGAACGTGAACGGGCGCGCCTCGGTTGCTTTGATTGGACCGGACGTGGCGGAGAAATTATTCGGCCGCCGCGACATGATCACCGGTGAAACTATCCGCTTGGAAGGGCAGCCTTTCCGCGTGATCGGCGTGCTGGAATCCAAAGGCGGCGGTTCGGTCGGCAGTCAGGATAATGTGATCTTTGTGCCGCTCACTACCGCGCGCGTACGTCTGTTGGACCGCGAACGCGACCACGTGGACATCGTGTATATCCAGGCAGTGGACGCCGAGTCCGTCACCACAGCCAGCAATGAAGTTGCCCAAATTCTGCGGACCCGCCATCATACCGAAATCGGCCTGGATGATTTCACGATCTACACACAGGAGGATATCCTTTCAGTAGCCGGAACAATCACAAGCGTGCTGACGATATTCCTGGGCGGTATCGCGGCCATTTCACTGTTAGTGGGCGGAATCGGCATCATGAATATCATGTTGGTCTCGGTCACGGAGCGCACAAAGGAGATTGGCCTGCGCAAAGCCCTGGGCGCGCGCAAGGCGGATATTCTGCTGCAATTCCTGACTGAATCTTCACTGTTGAGTCTGTTTGGCGGGATCATCGGCATTGTATTCGGTTGGCTGATTTCCGTAGCGGTGGGAAAAATCGCCACAGCCAGCGGTACGCCTTTTACGCCAGCGGTGGGTTTGAACGCCATCCTGCTGGCAACCCTGTTTTCGACTGCCGTCGGGCTGTTTTTCGGCATTTATCCCGCTAACCGCGCAGCCAACCTGGAACCAGTGGAAGCGCTGCGGTACGAATAATATCGCCAACTTTTTGGATAGAACGAGCTGCCTGATCAAAAGGCAGCTCGTTTTTTAGCATCGAATTCAGGAACCTTTCAACGCGATGGCCCAAAGGAACAATAAAGTTCGTCTAGACAAAATGATGCATGACACTGATTTCATCTATCGGAATCGGTTAGAATAGTACAGCAAAATCAATGGGAGGCAGGTATTATGGATACTTGGAAAATAATTGTCACGGATGGATTACAGGATGCGGGGATGAGTATTCTCTCGAAAGAAGCAAAAGTGGACGACCGTAAAGGTATTTCCGCAGAAGACCTGGTCAAAGAAATTGGAAATTATGATGCCATCATCGTGCGCGGGCGCACAAAAGTCACCCGCGAGGTCATTGAGGCTGGCAAAAATCTGAAAGTGATCGGACGCGCGGGCGTCGGCGTGGACAATATCGATGTCGCAGCCGCTAAAGAAAAAGAGATCAAAGTGGTCAACGCACCCAGTTCCACCACAACAGCGGTTGCGGAATTGGCCATGGGGTTGATCTTCGCCCTGGCGCGCGAAATACCCAAAGCGGATGCTTCGATGAAACGCGGCGAGTGGTTGAAAAAAGATCTCGAAGGTGTTGAATTGTTCGGAAAAACACTCGGCATTATCGGTTTCGGCCGCATCGGTTCGACCATCGGCCAAACGGCGGCGGCAGTAGGGATGCGCATCATGGCTTGCTGCCTTTTCCGTATTCCCGAAACCATCCGCATCATCGGCGGCGAATTGCTGGTGATGGACGACATCATCGAAAAGTCCGATTTCATTACCATCCATACACCTTTGACGGATGAAACCCGCGGCATGATCAACGCCGAGGCCTTTTCCCGCATGAAAGATGGCGTTTACATCATTTGTACTGCCCGCGGCGGGATCATCGATGAAAAGGCCCTGTTGGATGCATTAAATTCCGGCAAGGTGGCTGGAGCCGCATTGGACGTGTTCGAAACCGAACCGCCGGTATTCAAAGAATTAATCAATCATCCAAAAGTGATCGCCACTCCGCACATTGGCGGACAAACCAACGAAGCGCAGCGGCGGGCTTCCGTGGATATTTCGCGAGAAGTGATGGCAGCGCTCAAGGGTGATAAACTTCATTGGCAGGTTGCTTAAGACAAAGAGGTCGAATGGAAGAAAAATTACAAAAATTCAAGAAACTTTCCGCTGAAATTTCCAATTTGCGCGCAACCAGCGCTGTGTTGAATTGGGATCAATTGGTCAATATGCCGGCGGGCGCCGCGGAAGACCGCGGCGAGCAAATTGCCACCATCGAAGAGATCCTCCACCAAAAATCAACCTCGGAAGAGCTGGGCAGGCTGCTGGAAGACTTATCTGCCGACGCCAAGACTTTGGACGCAGATTCGGACGAGGCCCGCATGATCAAGGTTGCCAAGCGGCAATTTGACAAAGCGGTCAAGGTCCCGGCAGACTACGTCAGCGAAAATGCGCGCGTCACAACAGTTGCGCAAAGCGTTTGGGAAAAAGCCAAGACAGAATCCGACTTCGAAATCTTCCGGCCATATTTACAGCAGGTTGTGGATTTGCGCCGGCAATATGCGGATTTTTTCAAACCCTGGGATCACGTCTATGATCCTTTGCTGGACGATTTCGAACCGGGCATGAAAACCGCCGAGGTTCAGGAAATCTTCGGAAAACTGCGCCCGATGCAGGTGGAACTGATCAAAGCCATCGCGCAAAAACCGCAGGTGGAAAAATCATTCCTGGAATTGGAGTACCCTGAAAAAGGCCAACTCGATTTTGGGGTAGAGGTCATCCGGCAATTTGGATACGACTGGAATCATGGACGGCAGGACAAATCGGCTCATCCTTTCACGACCGGTTTCGGCCTGAACGATGTGCGCATCACAACCCGCTTCAATACGCATTATCTGCCCACAGCTATGTTCGGCACCATGCACGAATGCGGGCACGCACTTTATGAATTGGGCATCAACAAAACCTATAATCGCACGCCCCTGGCAGACGGCGCATCGATGGCTGTGCACGAATCGCAATCACGCATGTGGGAAAACCTGGTTGGACGTTCGCGCGCATTTTGGAAGCACTATTTCCCGCGACTACAGACGATCTTCCCCAGCCAGCTGGGCAACGTGAACGCGGAAATGTTCTATAAGGCCGTCAACGCGGTGGAACCATCATTCATCCGCACAGAATCCGACGAGGCAACCTATAACTTGCACATCATGCTGCGCCTGGAGATGGAAATTGCCCTCATGGAAGGCAGTCTGGCGGTCAAGGATGCGCGCGAAGCCTGGAACGAAAAGTTCAAAGCTTACCTGGGGCTGGTGCCGCCAGATGACGCTCATGGTGTTCTGCAGGACGTGCACTGGTCGTTCGGCGGATTGGGCTACTTCCCGACCTACGCGCTGGGCAACCTGGTTTCGGTGCAAATTTGGGAACGCATGACCCGGGATATTCCCGACGTTGAAGAACAGATCGGGGAGGCAAAGTTCGATGGGCTGCTGGCATGGCTGCGCGAACACGTGCACATTTTCGGTGCCAAGTACGAACCGCAGGAATTGATGGTCAAGGTGACTGGTTCCAGGATTACCCCTGAACCGTACATGCGCTATCTGGAAACCAAGTTCGGCGAGATTTACGCATTGTAAAGGATTATTACTCAAAAAAAAACCGCTCCTGCAAAAGGAGCGGTTTTTTTTACTTAAGGTATTCCTGTTTAGAACGCGGCGTTGACTGTGTAGAATGAGGGATCGGTGGGCGTTTCGCCGCTGGGATCCCAGACGTATACCCAATCGCCTTCGTTGGCCCATTGGTACAACCAGGCTGAGTCCCCGACCGATAAGTTAATGCAGCCATGTGATTGTTCATACCCGAACATGGCGCGCCAGTAAGCGCCGTGCAGCGCGCGCGGTCCATCGTAGTACATGGTCCACGGTACGTCTTCCAGCAAGTAATAATCAGTCTTGCCGCTGGCAAATGCGCCGGTCATGGTTTCAAAGTCTTTCTTCAAGCGGATCTGAAACAATCCGGGTTGGGTGTAGTAGGGTTCATAACCAGTGGCGACCAGCGTGGCGAAAAGCAATTGGTTGTTCTCGTAAACGCACAAGGTTTGTTCGTATAAGTTAACCTCGATCCAGCGGCCGTTTTCCACTCCCTCGGGGGCATCATTGTGGGGATAGACGGCGCGAATGGCGCGCCTTTCCACCCATTTGCCGATTCCGATCATGTACCAGGTGGTGCCTTCCGCTTCAACTGTGTCATAAATCTTGACCACGGTGTTGCGGGTCAATTGCTCGTTCAGGATAGCTGCGTTGTAACTGGGTTCGCGGCGCGGATTGACCAGATCGATGATCCAGCCGAAATCGTTCTTGGGCTGCTGCGCGAATAACAGACCCTGGAAATCGGAATAAACCGTTGGCGAAGCGCGGATCCACTCGCCGAGCGCATTGGTCACATAAGCATCGCCGCCGTTGTAACCGATTTTGTCATAGGAGATATACAAGGTGTTACCGATGGGAACGTAATGCGAAGCACCCCAGCCGGAAATGGCGGAAGCCATGTCCGGGTACCAGGCGGCTTGCACACCCTCCCCGACGTTCAGCTTGGCGTAATTTTTATTAAGCACTAGCAAGCTGCGGTCGGGATGCGAGGCGATCAGCGGCTGGTCGGGGATGCTGATGCCTTCACGCGCCCATTTGGTCAACGTTTCCGACGGACCCATCGGCAGGCAGTCGACAGGCGCGATTAAATAGACGCCCGGCAGGCAAAGCGGCAGTCCCTCGTAGGATTCCTGGTAGGCTGGTAATGTCGGCGTGGGTTCGACGGTTGCCGTGGCGGTGGCAGCGGGGGTGGGGGTTTCCACCACAGCAGTTTGAACGGATTCAGGGGTTCCCGTTTCGGGAGAGACGCCGGATTGATCCGCCGGCAGCGCCGCCTCCGGCTGCGCAGTCGGTTGAGCTTCGTCCTGCGCAAAGACGATCGACGAATCCAGCAAGAGCGCGGCCATCAGCAGCAATCCGAGGAAAATTCTTTTTTTATTTTGCAGCATTCAAACCTCATTGAGAAATTAACGGGTCTAATTGTACCTGATTCTGTTTTGGCAAAATTCAGCAGGATAACCAACTCAAGCCGGTTCAAATTTCAAAACGGACCAGCCAGTGCACGCCGCGCGGCGCGACTTTGGTAAAACCGGCTTTTAAAAAGGTTTCCAGGCTGCCCATGTAGAGGTCGCCGGGCGCATGATGGCGGTCGACCAAGGTCGGATAGGCTTCAACCAGTTTTGCCCCGCTCTGGCGGGCAAATTCAACGGCAGCCTGAATGGCTTTCAGCATGCAGCCCCGCTTGCGTTCAGTTTTCGCGATATAGAAGCAGACAATTGACCAGACCGGTCGATCGTCCACTCTTTTCAAGATACGCGAGCGTTCCAGAGACGGGAAATCTTCGCGCGGCGCGACTGAACACCAGGCGACCGGATGCCGGCTGCGGTAACCGATCAGGCCGGGCACGAGGCCGCCTTGAACCAGCGCGCGCAGCGCCTGCCGGTTGGCTTCACCGCAATTGGCGCAGTTCTGCTGGAATTGCTTGCGCGGCAGGCGCCAGAACATACACCAGCAACCGCCATATGCGCCATGCGCCCCGAACAGCATCTCAAAGTCAGCCCATCGGCTGTCATTCAACGGGAAAAAGGAAATATCCTCAATTTGTATAGCTGAATTAGTATTCATGATATCCAAACCTGTTAACGTATTGCTTGATTATCGCATAAACCACTGATAATTCATTATGCTATAATGCTGCTACCTTGGAGATTTCAACTCGGCGGATATCATGCGTTATTTAATCACTGGTGCAGCGGGCTTTTTGGGCGCGCCTTTGGCGAACCGACTCATACAAGCGGGGCATCGAGTCGTTGGTCTGGATGACCTTTCCACCGGCGATCCGGAACGGTTATCGCCCGAAGTACATTTGGTACGGGGTGACGTGAACGACCGGCCGAAATTGTGGTCATTACTGCAGGATGTCGATTGCGTATATCATTTGGCTGCGCGCGTGATCGTGCCGGAATCTGTTTTATACCCCAGCGAGTACAACCAGGTCAACGTGGGGGGAACGGTTTCTTTGATGGAAGCCATGCGCGACGTGGGGGTGCGGCGCGTGGTTTTTATATCCTCTGGGACGATTTACGGCAACCAGCGCACTCAACCTCTGCGCGAATCCTGCCGGCCCAATCCGCGTTCGCCATACGCCGTTTCAAAGCTCTCAGCGGAATACTACATCCGTTCCATCGGCGACTTGTGGGGGATTGAAACGGTTTGCCTGCGCGTGTTCAATGCCTACGGCCCCGGCCAGCGTATGCCGCCCACCAATGCGCCGGTAATCCCGTATTGCATCCGCCAGGCTTTGGATCACGGCACCATCGTGGTGCATGGCGAAGGCAAGCAAACCCGCGATTACGTTTACATTGACGATGTGGTGGATGCTATGGCAGCAGCCTCCTCCATGCCGGATATCAACCGGCTGATCATCAACGTGGGCAGCGGAAAAGAAACATCCGTGAACGACATCATCAAACGAGTGGTGGAAATCACGCACGCCAAACCGGAGATCGTGATGAACAAGACTCACGACAGCGGCCCGGCGCGCATGTGCGCCGATCTGGGATTGGCAAAAAGAAAATTGGGCTTTTCGCCCAAAGTATCCCTGGCCGAGGGGTTAAAGCGCACCATTGAAAGCGATCCGCGCTTTCGCAAAAAATAGATATTTCCCGTAGGATTTCAGAAGCTAAATAAATTTCAGCCGTCCGGCTGCGTAGATCACCATGCGCAGCAGCAGCCAACCATGTTTCCAACGCTGGATGTTGGTCGTGCCGTAGGTGCGTTCGCGGTAACGGATGGGCATATCCACGATTTTCAGGTTCAGTTTGGCTGCGCCGAAAATCAATTCAAAATCGCCGAAGGGATCGAAATCGCCGAAATAAGCGCGATTGGCGCAAATCGCTTCGTAATCCTTTTTCCACAACACCTTCGTGCCGCACAGGGTATCCTTGATCGGTTGCCCCAATAAATAGGTGAAAATGATCGTGAATGCTTTATTCCCGATCAGATTTAACGGCCGCATGGCGTGTTTTTCCATGGGGTAAACCAGGCGCACGCCGTTGATGAAATCGCCCTTGCCGCTGACCAGCGCGTTGTAAAAACGCGGGAGGTCCTCCGGCGGCATGGTCAGATCGGCATCCAGGATCATCAGCACGTCTTCTTTGGCTTTTGAAAAAGCCAGGCGCACCGCGTCGCCCTTGCCCTTTCCGGGTTGTTTATAAACACTGGCATCGACGTCCTTATGGGCTTTCATCTGCCTGCAGATTTCGTCATAGGTATCATCGCTGGAATGACCTTCCACGAAAATCAGCTCGGTGTGCGATCCAATTTGCGGGGTTTCCTCAAAGATTCTTTTAATGTTGCCAGCCTCATTCCTGGCAGGCACCACGATGCTGACGCCCGGCAGTTTATCGCGCAGCGCTGCGGATTCCCTGGGCCGGGCTACCATGAAATGAGTCATCGCCAAAAAGCGGAACGGCCACATGTGCACCAAATATTTATTGAAAAACGGCGTGATCAACGGGATGTTGAATGGCAGCAGCACTTCCACCCATTCCCGCACGCGCTCGAATCCGGCCAGATTGAGCAAGTTAGTGAGGTCCTCCACGGTCAACCAGTTTTGCGGCAGGGTAGGTTTGGCGACGCCCAACGCAATCGCCAGGTTCAACGGCAGCTCCC
>ENA-UOYA01002636-UOYA01002636.1-activated-sludge-metagenome-genome-assembly--contig:-NODE-2636-length-17086-cov-67.051142_pt1 | contig 17086 bp, 14 predicted proteins | sample MGYA00238163_ERZ764804 | MGnify/ENA primary metagenome ERZ764804 (study PRJEB28919, sample SAMN05720223) | activated sludge metagenome | isolation source: Anaerobic digester | place: Hong Kong... | reverse complement strand
AGCTGCGGGAAGTCGGGGAGATCATGGCAGCCAAATTCCCTGTTATTGCAGATTTACCTCCTGATCCAGATACGATCATGATAAAAATTGAACCCGAGATCGTCTATTATCTGGATTATAGCATTGAGTTTGGGCACAGGACAAGCGTAAGTTTCTGAATTGGATATCTCCATTAAGAACACTCTTTAAAGAGCAACTCGAAGAAATTCATTTCTGTGCAGCTTTAAAACTTTAAAGAGCCTGCATAAGGTAATTAATAATTTCAAAAAAGTAAAAAATAAATTTAAGATTAAGAAATTCTAAAGTAAAAATCCTTCTGCTATATTTTTTATTTCACGAGGAATCAGTACTTAATCGATTTTACGAATAATAATCCCACTGTTTTCCAGGTATATTTCTTCATTCAGGCATTCTTAAGCCCTGCTTCCCTTACATCTGAAGCAAATGCAGGAGATCATGCAGCTTCTGTAGAGTCAGCTTCTGTAGAGTCAACAACTGTCTGGTTGTCAATAGCTGTCTGGTTTTCTTCCTCAGCCGGGATTATTCCCTCTTGCCCTTCAAGTGGTGTTTCTTCCTCCGGTATTTCATCACCCGCATCTTCTCCAGATGGTTCTTCTGCTCCTTCTGTTACAGCAGCTTCTTCTACTGGAGTTCCTTCTTCGGCACCTGTTTCTTCTTTCTGAGTTTCTTCTGCACAACCGGAAACGAAAATAATTCCTGCTAAAAGCAACACTATGAGAATCCCAATTTTCTTAATACTTCTTCCCCCCGTATACAATTAAAAGATATACTTTATGATCTGTTTTTTTATATCCCATTATACATTCTTTTTATTTAATCTTATCTATTTTTAAGTAATAGAGTCTTTTTAAAAAAATATATGTTTAAAAATAATTTTACCTGGATTATATATTGAATATATTCTAATGTCATAGTCCATTTGCTTGCGTTTCCCCTCCACTCAAAAGATAATAGGAAGTACTTTTTACAGAGGTTATAAGCTGCTCATCTTCAAATACTGGATACAGAACAACTTTCTCAGGGTTTTTACGGGTATTTTACAGGAAGAAAATGATTCGATGGTGGTCTTCTAATTATTTTCAGAGTGCAGAGATATTACAAACGTCGTTTTCTTAGAATCTCAAGCAGTTCCTCTGCATTGATAAGCATTATTTCCCGAGTCCATGGATTTTAAAGCAAGTACGTTTGTAATCCATGCGTAAGGGTCATCTTCATATTCTGAATAGAAATTGTACGATTGCAGCCAGTTTTTCAGTTAATAACTTTTTCGTTTTTAAAACCTGCATTTGAACCAATTTCTCTCAGAATTTCCTCTCCCAGGTCCCTGATATCAGCCATCATTAGTTTTTTCCTCTGATTTTGTGTGGATAACATTTAATAGTGCTTTTTTAGCTCTAAAAGGTTATTAAAGTACACAAATTACCTTTCTGGTACAGAATTCTAACGCTTAAATATATAAATTTGTACTGCAAATCATCCTGATGGTGAATTATTATGGTTAAGTTAACTGAAGAGATGAAAACTGCTTTTTCTAAAGTAAAGATCTTCCCTGTTGCTACGGCTTCAAAAGAGGGAGTTCCTAACGTAGTACCCATAGGCTTCTGCAAGCTGGTAGACGATGAAACGATCTGGATTGCAGACAATTTCATGGTTAAATCCCTTGAAAACCTGAAAGAAAACCCAAACGTTGCAATTTATGTATGGGGCCCTGAAACAGGCGGATGCTTCCAGATCAAAGGAAAAGCCACACTTATCAGTTCAGGAGAAAAATTCGATAAGATGAAAGCAATTGTGAACGCTGCAAAACCAGGTCTTCCTGCAAAAACCCTTATAGAAGTCGGGATAAGCGATGTGTTCCAGTGCGCTCCCGGTCCTGCAGCTGGAAAAAAACTTCTGTGAAAATGCTTCTGTTCGGTTAAAATACCCATCATATAGCCAGCAGGTAAATAAGTATTCTCAAAAAGAAGTAAATCTCCAAAATACAGATTCATAGCTGAAGATAAAAACAATCGAGAGTGAGGGAATGGTTGAAAATAAGGGAAAGCCACCAATTTTTTGTGAAAAACTCTGCGTTGTCTGTAAAGGCGCAAGAGCAGGCAATAGTGTCTGCAAATCCATACAGAATCTTGAGCTGAAGATCTTCGGGAAAAACGGCTGTATCTGGGGAGCGGCGAGGACAAAATACTACGGAGTTACTCCTGACAAAAAACTTCCTGAAAGACTTAGAAAATGAGTTGAATGGAAAATTCTTATTGCAGGATGAATTATGGATAGGCTGTAAATTATCATTTTCACTGGCACTATCCATTTTGTTAATATTTCTTTGTTGACACTTCTGCCATCTCCTCTGGCCTGTCCGCAGCTTTTGCTTAATTATTTAATACTGTTTTGATTTTTTCATTTTTGCCCTGCTGGCTTTTGAAACTTAAACTATAAATGTGAATCTGGAATATCTACGCGTAACATGCCTGTATTAAGTATTATTGCCTGCGGGATGCTCGAAGATGAACTTGTACATGTGCTTTCAAGAGACTGTGGTATCAGGCAGCTGATAGTTGTGGAGAACAGGAATAGTTCAGGCTTCCTTCGCAAGCTCAGATCCGGAAATCATATTCCCCGTACAGTTTCTCTGGATAGAGTTCCGATGCTTCTTAATTCAGGATTTAATCCCGATTTTAATTCTATTTCAAAGGTGCTTGTGAAGTTCCCGTTCCTTGGAAAGGTGTATAAAAAAATCGAGTCGAAGAAAATCAGGTCAAAGGCAGTAAAAAAAGTAGATGTGGTTGTAAACCTCCTCAGGCTGGGTCTTCATGCAGATCTTGAGCTGCTGAAGTCCGAAGTATATAAAAACATCCGGGAAATGGCTGCATTTTCCGACGGCATTCTTATTTTCTATGGAACCTGCGGTCATGTTCTTGGAGATCTGGAAAAGGATTTTATAGATATTGAGTGCCCTCTTTTTTTCCTGAAAGACAGAGACGGAGAAACCGTTGAAGATTGTATCAGTGCAGCTCTTGGAGGAAACGATGCTTATGCCAGAGCCATGCTTGAATACAGGGGCAAAGGTACCATTTATCTGACTCCTATGTGGGCTTCGAGCTGGAAAAGCCTGGAAAAGGAATCAGGAAGCAAGGATTTCAATTACAGGTATTTGAAGAATCCAGGGTATTGTCTGGCTGCAAAAATAAATACCGGAATTCCATACGAGTCTGATTTTTATCAGAATGTTCAGGAGTTTGCCCTGACCTTTGGTATGAAAATTATTGATATCAAGGGAAGTGCTGAAATTGCTGAGCAGTCCTATCTTGCTGCAATGGAGGCAATCGTCAGGAAACCGTGAAACAAAATTTCTTAAAAATTATAATTTTGGTCTATATGTAGTCAAATACCAAAAATTAAGTTTTTAATATTTCTTATTTAAGTTCCTTCTCATTATTTTTCAGAAATTATTAAATTAAATAGAAGAAGTTTAAGATATACATTTTTAAATTTATTTATTATGTTTACTAACTCTTATATAGTTTCTACTCTTTTAATAATAATCAATATATTAACCTTCAAGCTCCTCTTTACTTTTAAGCTGTTGGGGGTATCGCGATAGATATTAGCAAGAAAGTTCTTATTATCACCCTCTTAATTTTTACAATTCTCACAGCATCATTCACATTTACACATAACATGCAGCTGTCCAACTTTTTGGAGCTTGAACAGACTGATACATTAGAGAATGTAGAAAGGGTGCAGAATGCTGTTGCTACAGAGCAGAGTTATCTTGATTATATTGTTCAGGACTGGGCCTGCTGGGATGATACCTACCAGTTTATTGATGACAAAAATCAGGAATACATAGATGTTGATCTGCAAAATCAGACACTTGCTGGAATTAACGTTAATGTTATGATTTTTGTTGATAATTCCGGCGAAGTTGTTTATGTAAAATCTGTAAATACCCATACTGTAGAAGAAGCCCCTGTCCCTGAAAAACTTCTTGCAATGATAGAAGATGGCAGTCTTCTTACAAAAGGAGAAAATGACACTATAAGCGGTTTTGTTTTACTTGATGAAGACCCCATGTTTATTGCATGCCACCCCATACTCACAACAAATTATGAAGGACCTTCAAAAGGTACTCTCATTTTCGGGAGATATTTTGATGATGCTTTACTTGAATCTTTTAAAATAGTTACCCGATCTTCTCTTTTAATGTACAGGACAGACGAACAAATGCCTGCGGACTTTCAGATGAAAATCAAAAATGTTTCGGAAAATCCGGAAAAAATTGTGGTTGAACCTCTTGGTGAAAATAAGATAGCAGGTTATTTTGGATTAAAAGACATAAATGGTCAGCTTGCACTGCTTATCAGGGCAGATTTTCCAAGAGAACTTTATTTACACAGCAAAAAAACCCTTAATTACATGTATTTTTTCCTGCTTTTGACCGGACTTATGACAGGAGTCGGAGTCAAATTTGCGCTTGATAAATTATTTGTTTCAAGATTAGTACAGATTGATGATTTTGTTACAAAAGTCCGGTCGGAAAAAGATCTTTCCAAAAGGTTATCACTGGAAGACGATGATGAACTATATCGCCTCTCAAGAGAAATAAACGGGATGCTGAATGAAATTTATCTGGCAGAGCAGGAATTAAAAGCTCAGGCACGAGAAAAGAAAGTTCTGCTTGACTCACTAAACGAACTGGCAGTTTTCGTGGATCCGGAACTTAAAATTATCTGGGCAAACAAAGCTGCACTCGAATATATGAACACGGACCTTGAAAAGGTAAAGGGAGTCAGTCTTAAGGACGCTCCTGGTATAAATGCCCCTCTGGTTGAAGATCTGAATTTTGAACAGATCTTTGTTACAGGTGAGAAGAAATCAGGAGAGTTTGCCGCAAAGGACGGGAAGGTCTGGTTTGCGCAGGCAATTCCTGTGCCTGATGAACAGGGGAATATCATAGGGATTCTCCAGACGTGCTGGGATATTACTGAAAGAAAAGAAGCGGAGAGGCTTCTCCATGAGAAGCAGATAGCAGAAGTTGCAAACCGTACCAAGAGCGAATTCCTGGCCAACATGAGTCATGAGCTGAGAACCCCGCTTAACTCAATAATAGGTTTCTCAGACCTTTTGTACGAAAAGATCTATGGGGAGCTTAATGAAAAACAGACAAAAGCCATAGGAAACATCTCCCGGAGTGGAAAGCACCTTCTTAACCTTATTAATGATATTCTTGATCTTTCCAAAGTGGAAGCCGGAAAGCTCGAACTTGATTACAGGGAGTTTGAACTTGCTGGAAAGCTCAATTCAATGAAAAATTTGCTGTCTCCTATTGCAGACCGGAAAAACATTGAAATTAATATCGATGTGGACAGGGACCTTAACACTATCCGTGCTGACGAAGCCAGATTTGCTCAGATCATGTATAATCTTATGGATAATGCTATAAAATTCTCGCATGAAAATGGAATTGTAAACGTAAGAGCAGAAAAGAAAGGGGATTTTGTAGAAGTAACTGTCAGGGATAATGGAATAGGAATAAAAGATGAAGACCAGCACAAACTCTTTAAACCTTTCAGCCAGGTAGACTCTTTCTCTTCAAAAAAATTCCAGGGCACAGGGCTTGGTCTCTCACTGGTTAAACAGATTGTTAACCTTCACGGAGGCCAGGTCTGGTTTAGCAGCAAAATAGGTGAGGGAAGTACCTTTGCCTTTACAATTCCTGTATACGGAAATAACAAAAACGACGGCAATGATAAAGTAAACCTGCTGGACAAAGAATTGGATGGATCTGAAGATTCAGGAGAAAAATGAGAATAGAAGCTGATTTAGAGTTCTTTAAAAAATAAATGATTTCGGGCAGAAATTTTTCATCTGTCGCTTAATAAGTAGGTTCCTCGATTTCCTGGCAGGAATCAAAAACCAGGGATGGAGCTTTTATTACATACATCTCCACCTTACTTGTTTCCGCTCTATAAGCTTCTATCTCATAGGGCGGCACTTCCTCTCTCTGGAAGCTTAAAAGTTCTCTCAGAGTAAAAACTGCGTACTGACTTTTTCCTTTCCTGGATTCTCTTAACTGGTCGTAATCGAAACAGAGATCGTCATAGCTTACTACATGCCTGAACCACTCAACAGGTATAGGAAGGCGGGAAAAAAGCGGGATTGCAGATTTGAAATAATTCCTGCAAACTTCTTTTCTTGATAACTGACACCAGTCATCCAGTGTAAAATTTACTTTCCCGGCTTCAACTGTAAAAATCACAGGATAAATTTTACAGATTAAAGGTTTGAAATCCCTGCACTCACACACTTCAGTTTTTCTGTTTAAAAAAGGACATAATTCTCCAAGTTTCAATACATGAATGAGAGTACCGTCACCCATTTTCAAAATGTCCAGGTACCTGAGTTTGAATTCAGAAACACTTATACCCATTTTTTTTGCCATATATTCCTTTTCTCCAGGAAGCAGGGTGCCTATTTTATTATGCTCGCAAGCCCCTCCACATTTACTGCAGACCTTAAAAGTATTCTGATTGCTTCCACTGAATGTCCTATGAAAATTCTCATACATGTTCATGGGTATTTTCTTGAATATCAATCTAAAAACCTCAATTATGTGAAACCGGGTATATTGGTTATATTTTTTTTAAGTCATATTTACGTTTATGCCTCAAGATTACTTTTTTTGCCCCGATAGTAAAAAAATTAACAGGTTTGATTTCAGAAAAAAATATCAATAAATTTATGGTCTTTTTAATGCAAACCTTGCATGAAAAATTTCTTCTGTAACACAACTTTTTTGTAATTTTAATTACATAAAATAAAAAATTAATTAGCAGGATGTATTTGATTAAAGAAAATTCTGAATAATCATCATGAAAAACATTAGCTTATTTTTAATTTAACCTGCTAAATTGAGCATAAAAGTACACAGCTTACAGCCTCAGAACTTTAAGCCTAAGGTAAATATCTCAAAGAATTTTTCTTTAAACCTCTGCCCTGAATTCCGGGATTTCACAAAAATATTTCTTATTTTATTCCTGCTTTTTTCTATGTAGAGAAAATCATGCAGTCAGGGCAAAAACAGTATATAATTCTAACATCAATAAAATGCACGAATGTTTATCCTCAGAATCTGAAATAGTATATAATGTATTTTTCTATGTCTCTTCAATAACTAATAATGTATTGATTTTGAACATGCGTCTGGAGCATATAAAAAATTATGCGGAATTAGCAACCTTTATATATTTTTTGATTTTATTTTTGATGTATATATCTGCACTTCATGTTTCATAGATGAACTTATTATTATACCATGTTGCAGGTGTAGGTTTTTACTTCCGGCAGTTTGTTGGTGATGTAATGGATGTTAGTAAAAAACTGATGATAGTTACTTTCTCTATGTTTGCTTTATTTACTGTACTTTTAATAATCGCATCCCATACCATCCTGCTGGCGAGTTTCTCCGACCTTGAAGCCCAGGACACCACCAAAAATACCGGAAAAATCGAACAGGCAATAGCCTCGGAAATATTGTCCATTGACAGGACAGCAAGGGACTGGGCCTGGTGGGATGATACTTATAATTTCATTAAAACCTCCAGCCCTAAATACATAGACTCGAATCTGGACAACGGTACTCTTTACAGTCTGGACCTCAATGTCATGCTTTTTGTAAACAGGTCTGGAAACATAATTTATCCGCTGTCTGTTGATCTGGTAAACGAAACCGAGGTTCCTGTACCTGAAGGGATTCTTGAGGGAATTGCCAGTGGGACCCTAACAGCCAATAGCGATACCGATTATATACATGGAGTCGTCCTCCTTGATGAGGGGCCGATGCTTGTTGTTTGCCGTCCAATTCTTAACGGCATAGGTAAAGGTCCTTATGATGGGACTCTTATTCTTGGAAAATATATTGACGACTCTTACATCTCTTCTCTTGAAGAGCGTACCAATGCATCTCTTGAACTCTTCACTTTAAACGAGGAAATGCCGCCGGACTTTCAAGACATATTTGATGAAGCTGTAAATGCAAGGGGCAGTGTTTTTAGAATACTTGGGGATGAAAGAGTAGCCGGGTATTTTGCATTAAGAAATACTACCGGAGAACCTGTAGCCCTCATGAGAGCCGATTATCCCCGTGAACTCTATTCACAGGGCAAAAAAGTTCTGAATTATATCTACGCTTTTCTGCTGATCAGCGGAATTGCCATAGGAACTGCAACCAAGTTCAGTCTGGATCGCCTTCTTGTTTCCAGGTTAATTGCTATTGACAATTTTCTTGGCAAGGTAAAGATAGATAAAGATACCTCAAAGCGGCTGGAAATGGAAGGGGACGATGAGATTCAAAGGCTTTCAAAAGGTATCAACGATATGCTTTCCAGCATAAGACTTGCCGAGCAGGAGATCAAGGCACGGGAATATGAGAAAAAATTTATTCTCGATTCCCTCGAAGAGATTGTGGTTCTAAGGGACACGGATTTTAAAGTTCGCTGGGCAAACAAGGCTGCCCTTAAAAATCAGGATCTTCTAATCGGGGAAGCTAAAGAACCTCCATCTGGCAACCTGCAGGCTAGGGATAAAGAGAAATTCCAGCAATCTCAGGCACCCATATGGAATGATCAGGAGTTTACCTCTCCGGAGGGAAAGACATGGCTTCTCAGGTCAAAGCCCCTGTGTGACGAAACCGGAAATCCCATTGCAGTTCTGGAAACCGGAGTGGAAATAACGGAACGGAAGAAATATGAAATCGAGCTCTTCCGTGCAAAGCAGGATGCAGAGATCGCAAACCATGCCAAGAGCGAGTTCCTTGCAAACATGAGCCACGAACTTAGAACCCCTCTTAATTCAATAATAGGTTTTTCTGACCTTCTGTATGAAAAAGTATATGGAGAACTTAATGCAAGGCAGCTCAAGGCTGTAGGGAATATTTCAAGCAGTGGAAAACACCTGCTGAGCCTCATCAACGAGATACTTGACCTCTCCAAAGTAGAAGCCGGAAGCCTTCAACTTCACTACAGCATGTTCTGGCTGGCAGAAGCATTTGCTGAAGTCCGGGATATGCTGTTTCCACTTGCTGCCAGCAGAGGGATAAAAATAGAGCTTGAGATTGAAAAGAACCTGCCAAGGATTTATGGAGATAGGGAAAGGCTTACGCAGGTACTCACCAACCTTATGACAAATGCGGTTAAATTTTCAAATGATAACGGCTGTGTAAAGGTAAAAGCATGGCAGAACAGCAATTTTATCAATGTAGCTGTCTCAGATGAAGGAATAGGTATTGCGGCAGAGGATCACGATAAGCTCTTCAAGCCTTTCAGCCAGATAGACTCTTCTTCGTCTAAAAAGTATCAGGGAACCGGACTTGGCCTTGCTCTTGTGAAGGAAATTGTACAGCTTCACGGCGGCACTGTCTGGTTTGAAAGTGAACTCGGAAAAGGGAGTACCTTTGGTTTTTCGATCCCCCTCTCCGGCAGAAAAGAATAACTTCAAACTTGAATCAAAAAAAGTTCAGGGTCGGAATATCAGAACCGACCCGAATTCATCCCCTGATAGCTTTTCGGTACGTTATTCCATGACACCGGTGCATTTCCAGACCGGGTTCCTAAATCTATGAAATACTCGTTATTGTAGTAGTACCAGATTTCCACAACCGGATATGTACTATTTTTGTATTCATCATAGTCGACCTCTGATGAATCTGCAGGTATCAGTTCTGAACTGTCGTCATCATAGTAAGGTCCGTCAGTCGGGTCCAGAGGAAACCATTCCCCGTCCTCATAAACCTCTACCCAGGCGTGCCCGCCGCTAACGTCTCCGAAGTCAACCTGTCCTATGGCAACTCTCACCGTGCTCTCGTTGTATTCTCCCGAAGCTATCAGAAGGGAAGCTAGAGTATTTGCCTGTTCTTCACAATCGCTGGCAGGTTTACCATAAACAGGGTTGCTGGAATATGAAGGTGTATCTTCCAGGAATTCAGCAGGTGTGAGCCACTTTTCTTCCTCATCATTCAGAGTTTCATCTGATACCCAGGTCCAGGTGAGGGCTGCATCGTAAATCTCATATTTGTCATCGAGGTCATTTTCCTCGAGGTAAGATTCTACAGCTTCATCGTCCGGGGTAACATAAGTCTGGTAACTGGATGTGGATGTTATGTTCTCATACTGAAGTGACTGTTTTTCCATGAGTTTATCCAGTTCCTCCCTGTCAGGGATTCCCCTTCTTACAGGCACTCCCCTGGTGAGATCAGGGGCCATCTGTCCAGGGCTTTCCTTCCTGAAAACCGGAGGGATATTCTGCACCACAGGCTGCCTATTTTGCATCATGTTTACCTGCCTTGCAGGCAGACTGAGTTTCCAGTCCCAGTTTCCAGAACTATAGTCACCATTTTCAATGAAATTAATTAAATCGAAGACTCTGCTGTCCGAAATCCGGCTTCCAATAGGCGAACAGCAAGAAATGTTACCTTTTACAGTGTCCTCAGAAGTAACATCCCTGGAGATAGCCTCATAAATACTGGTTATGCAATCTGTTTTCTGGGAAATCTCAGAATTTCCTGCCTCCAGGTTTTCGCAGGCACAGACAGATGCTGTCATTAAAAAGACAGCCAGTAAAATTATACCAATTCCCTTCATTCTGTTACCTACCATCCTGTTTGATCTTATTTCAATTTAGGGTAATGTTTCCCTTTTCATTCTTACACAAAGTCCAAATTTCATACTTCAGATTCTAGATGCTTCTGGTTCAGCCCCTTAAAGGCTCCGAAGCTTCTTCATAATATTTATACAGCTCTCTTCCCCAATACAAAGCCCTGTCTCCCGTACAGGTAATTAGCTGGCCGTCCAGTCTGCCGTTATTCTGAGACAGTTCTATTGCCATAAACCGTTCCGTCACTACAAAAGCAGGAAGATTTACATCCCTGCTGCAAACAAATATTTTCGTGTTTTCAGCTCCCAGCAGTGTTTTCATTTCAACAGGGCAGTTCTTTAGCAGTCTTTCAGCTACTGGCTCTGTCACACATAAAGTGAGTTTCATTCCTTTTCTCGCAAATTCTGAATAAAGGGATGGGATTTCCGGGTGCATGCATGAGAAGAAAGCAAAAATCTCCTCTGAAATCCTTAAATTCTTCATAACCCTCTGCGGAATTTCGAATATATGGGCTTCATCAGGTTCAATCAGTTCAAACTGGTCCAGTTCTTCAAGTCTTCTCAGCAAAAAATCAGGTATAGGGTTAAGATCATGTTTTTTCCAGTAATCGATATTTCTCTCAAAGAAAGCCAGTAAGTCAATTAGCTCTCTCAGATTTTCGACAATTGGCACTGCCATATCTGATAACTTATATTCTTCCCTTTCCTCTTCCAGAAGTCCAGAGTCTAACAGTTTTTTTATCTGAATCTTTAATGATATGGGACTTATGTCAATTAAAGCTGCTATCTCCTCAAAACTTCCCTGTTTCTTTTGTATAAGTAAGAGTATATCTCTCCTTTTTTCTGAGAGAACTCCCATGTCGATAAGATTCATTTTATCCCATTCTTCACCTTTTTTTAGAAAAAATTAAGAAAGTATTGACACTTTTTTTCAAATTCTTTCAGGTTATTCGTACCTCAATGCGTCTACTGGCTTTAGTTTTGATGCCCTGTACGCCGGGACCACTCCTGAAGCCACACCGATTACGATTGCAAGGATAAGCCCGAAAGCCATAAGATCAGGTGCGAGATACAGGCCTGAACTGCTTCCTCCTCCCATCATGCTCATGCCAAGGTAAGGGAAGAGAGTTGAAACGAAAGCGCCCAGGATAACTCCCAGTATGCCTCCAACAAGCCCTACCATTGCAGAGTTAAAGAGGAAAATCATAAGTATATCCCTGTTTTTTGCTCCGATGGCTTTCATGGTGCCTATCTCCTTTGTCTTTTCGAGGACAGAAGTGAACATGGTATTTGCAATACCCACTGCCCCTACGATGAGAGACACAGCTGCAATAGCTCCGAGGAAGAGGGTCATCGAACTCGTCATCTCGGTAACGGATTCAGCCATAGATTTTGAGGCGCTGACAGAGAAGTCCTGGTCGTCTTCCCGGATAATTCCCCTTGAAATCATGAGCTTCTCCTCAATATCTTCCATCAGTTCGTCCACAAGGTCTTCACTCCTGGCTTTTACCGTGATTGTATCGTAGACATCTTCTTCTGCGTCGTCAATCAGGTTTACTGCCGCATCAATCGGCATGTAAATGCTTCTGTCACCCTGGCCTTCTTCGGTAAGGATGCCAACAACCCTTACTGATTTTCCATTGATTGTTATTACCTGATTGATTCCAATCTCCTGGTCATAAGTTTCAGTAGCAACGCCGCTTCCTATAACTGCCACGTATTTATCTGACGGCTCAAGTAGCCTTCCTGACTGTGTTTCGAGTGTGGTCATGTACTGCCAGACCTGCGGGTCGACTCCTGTGATTGTCATAGTTGCATTTTGCCCTGCATAAATCACAGGTTCGCTGCCGGAAATCTGCCCTGCAATGTACTCTATACCGTCCAGGCCCTGAAGTGCGTCAATGTCATCATCGGTTAGTTCGACATCAGTTGTCGTACCTCCTGGCCCTCCGCCTCCAGGACCGGGCATGTTTGACGATGCTTTTGTATATCCCGGAGAGATGGTTATAAGAGTCAGGTCCATTTCAGCAAGCCTGCTCTGAACCTGCTCTTCCATAGCATCCCCGAGGGAGAGGATGCCTACAACAGACCCGATCCCTATAACTATCCCAATAATGGTCAGCCAGCTACGGAGCTTGCTGTGCACAAGCATGTTCAGGCCCATTTTCAGGTAGGTTGAATTTCTCATTTCGCATCCTTCCGTTTTCTACCGTTTATTTTTCAGTCTCACTGAGCTTTAAGGTCGGAGTTCTGTTCGTCAGGCTTCTTGTTCCCGGATTTTTTCTCTTTCATTAACTGTATCTTTTCCTGTATTTTTTTCCGGTAAACAAATGCTCCGCCTGCAAGGACTATTATTGCAATATATGGCAGGTACGAACTGATTCCACTGCGGTTTCCTGGTCCTCCTGTCGGTGTCGTCATAGATCCGCCGGTAATCTCAAGTTCTACTTCTTTATCAACGGTTATTCTTTCTCCTTTTGCATCCGTGTATTCAATCTGGACTTTCAGGGGTTTGTTTTCAACAGAAGCAGCAGTTAAGTTTCCACTTTCAGCAGCTTGTGCAGCACCCGGTGTTCCCTGACCACCTGGAGCTCCTTCTGAGCTACCTGAACCGCTTACGTCAAAGGAAGCAATTGTGTAATCTCCTTTCTCCAGATTTCCTACAATTGTTGAGGAACTTCCCGATACCTTGTAATTTTCCTGGTCCGGAATTGATACTTTCACCGAATATGCAATATTATTGCCTACGTTTGCAACTGATAATGAAATCTCTCCTTCATCACTTTCAGAGAACGATACATCGAAATCAGTTTCTCCGCCTACGAAAACTCCGGCTGTAGTATTGATAGTTTGCTCATTTGAGTCGTAGTCTTCAAGTTTGAGATTTATATCCAGAGTGTAAAGTCCCGGATCTGCATTTACATCTGCCATTACGGCGTAAGTAACATTTACTGATTCACCTGCATCGAGATATTTGATGTACTTTGTATTATCAGAGTAGACAGGGAGGATAACGCCTTCCGGGTCGGTCCAGGAAATAACCATGTTTTTCAGAGGTGACGTTCCGGTGTTTGTTACTATGAACTCAAGAGTCTCTTCTTTTGCAATGTCAATATTTGCTTTGTCAATGGTTACAATCTGGGCATATTCTTTGCCCCTCACATCAATAGTAACGGTTTTCTTAGTTGTGTAAGTGGTTGATGAAGATCCGGATCCGCTTTTATAGGTCGTAACGATATCCACATCATATGTACCTGCAGATGCATTGGAATCTGTCATGAGCTTGAATTTGAGGACTCCTCCTTCATCGTCGTCCTGCCTTGCATTCAGATAAGAAATGCTTTTTTCAAGGGATTGTCCTGAAATCTCGGTAAAAGGGTATTCAGGATTGACGGTTACAGTAATATCTTTTACATCCTTTGTACCCACGTTCTGGACACTGACAGTGAGTTCAACAGGTTCTCCGGGGCGAGCAGTGTCAGGGTTCTGGTTTGTCAGGTTAACCTGCAGATTTGAAGAGTTTATATTTCCGTTGGATGCGCCCAGTGCTGTTCCAGCTCCCAGGTATGTGAATACTGAAAATAACAGCAAAGCTGTTAGTAAAGAAAATTTTCTCATTTTTATTCCTCAATTCAGATTAGGTTCGTTTTTCGTATCTGGTTCGTTTTTCTTGCGCTCTTCGATTTTTTCAATTTCTCCATCCCTGATGTATACAACTCTGGTTGCGTATTTCACCAGGTCAAGGTCATGGGTAACGATGATGATTGTTTTTCCTTCTCTTGCGTGGAGACCGTCCAGAAATTCCAGGATATAGTCCCCGGTTTTTGTATCCAGGTTTCCTGTAGGTTCGTCTGCCAGGATAATAGGCGGATTTACAGCCAGAGAACGGGCTATTGCAACCCTCTGCCTCTGGCCTCCAGAGAGCTGGGAAGGAAGGTTCTGTTTTTTGTGCAAGAGCCCTACGATATCAAGCAGATATGCTGCTTTTTTCCGGGCTACCCGCCTGTCTTCCTCCTGAAATTCCATAGGCAGGAGAACATTTTCTTCCGTGCTCAGTGTGGGAAGAAGGTTGAAACTCTGGAAAATGAATCCTATCATCTGACCGCGGATGCGGGCAAGCTCGGATTCGTCAAGTTCCGATATGTCCTTTGAATTCAGGAAAACTGTTCCTTTTGATGGAATATCCAGGCAGCCCAGCAAATTCATAAGTGTACTTTTTCCGCTTCCGCTGGGACCCAGGACAATCAGAAACTCCCCTTCGTAGATTTCCAGGTTTATCCCTTTCAGGGCTGCAAACTCGGCCTCACCCATCTGGTATATTTTCCAGACATCGGTCAGTTTGATCAACGGATCCTTTTCATTCTGGGTGATTCTGTTTGTTCCTGAAACTTTGAAAGAACCATCTGCTGAGTTGATGTAAGGATTGTTGTTTAGACCCTCCCCAGGATCATTACCCCCGGATACATTATCGAATTCATCGTTGAAACTCGCCGCTTTTTCGAGCGAGTTCATAATTTTTGTGGGATTCAGTTTCGTTTTAAATGTTTCTATTATTTCGCTAAGTGTCATGAATCGAATACCTCTAAAAGCCAGTCATATCTGGTGTAATTTTTCAGGCTGAACTGAATCTTTTCAGAGTAGCTTGAATTTGATTTTTTTCGTTCTTCTGCCCCCCCTATCATTTCTCACTACCATTTTATGCTAAGATCTGAAGCCCTTCCCCAGGGCGTCAGATTGGTGGCAACTTAGAACTTACTTTATTTGTTGTTTCTGTGATTGTAATACATAGTATGATATCTTTTGTTGTGGTCTATGGACCTCATGATCTGGCCCAATTAGACTCGATGTGGTTTAATGAGGTCTTTGACAGGTCAATGAGGCACCTGCATGATGCTGGCGCCTCATCTTCTGGGGTGTAGGGTTTCTGTTTTGACTGCTCCTCTCCTTTGTTCCTGAACAGGTAACACCCGGGTGTTGTGAAGGGTTTCCAGTTTTCTGGTGGCGAGGTATCTTGCCAGGTGTTAGTCCTGTTTACTCCTCTCTGACTGAAACGCCTTTAGACAGGCGCTCTGTCAGCTGACTGCTCAGGAGGGACTTGAGGCAGTCAACCCCATCATGGGCATTTAAAAATAAAAGCATACTTAACTCAAAAAAGGAAATATATTCAATGAATTTAGCAATGAAGCTTTTCTAAGAGGATTTGGAACAATTTATTCTTTAAATCTCCTCTAATCAGTATTTGTGATCCATATAAAGTATTATTATCTGTCACGATTATTCGATTCCCTAATTGCGATTCGCCCGAATTGCGATTCGCCCGAGTTGCGATTCGGGAGCTCGCTGTCCTTTTCGCTGCGCTCAAGAGGACTAATTTTTGGTTTAGAATATTCGCTTTGCTACCTCAAGAGGACTAATTTTTGGTTAACTAATTGATTCAAAACTCTTGACCGGTGCAGCAGTAGATATACTGGTTCATTCTTTAACGTCCAGCGAAGGAGAGCGGTCTTGCAGATAAAATGAGAGAAAGGTCAGCAAGTAAAAACATGGGATAAATTTTAGATTTGGTGAAGCAAAGCAGAAGTAAACTCAATTACAGTCCTTTTATTGGAAGAGCCGCTAGAAGGCTGGCAGATCTATTATGATTTTGTAAGATCGGGAAAAGTATACCGGACATTTTTATTTTTACATGTTCATGATAGCCTCAAAAATTTATTACATGTGTTAGATTTTTCTAACCTGGTGGTTTTGAGAATAAAAAAGCCGAATATTATTTCATTAAGGTTTAGGGTTGATAAGAAACTTTTAAATCTTGATTAATGCTTTAATATAGCCTTGAATTTAAAAATAGATTGCTTTTCTCCTCCTTTTTTGTAAGTATATTTATCTCTTTTTCTGGCAATTAGGGGGTTGTACAGCGGTAAGCTGAGTTAACAGCGCAGCCGCAATTGATAGTATAACTGAAGAATTAATTATAAAAATAGAATATAGATATTAAGGCTGATATAAATTTAAACGTTACAACGGAGTAACAGTATGAATCGAACAAAACTTAATTACGTCGTAGACCTCGCCTTCCTCATTCAGTTTGTGCTGGTAGGTTATTCAGGTCTATTATTGCTGATTGACGGATATGGGGTGTCCCATTTCTGGAAGTTTATTCATGTGAAGATTGGGATTTTATCACTGGTCTTCTTTACTATCCACCTTGTACTGCACTGGGCCTGGTTAGTGTCAAATTCAAAGAAGTGTTTCGGTATAAATGAAAAAGTAAAGGCTGATGAGATCATCGAAGCAAAATATACCAACCTGGATTAAGGATGTAGAAAAAAAGGAATATCAGAGTTAGCGAAATATCAGAGTTAGCGAAATATCAGAGTTAGCGAAATATAAAGATGGGAATTAAAACAAGTTAGGGA
>ENA-UOYA01002633-UOYA01002633.1-activated-sludge-metagenome-genome-assembly--contig:-NODE-2633-length-17095-cov-8.327230_pt1 | contig 17095 bp, 13 predicted proteins | sample MGYA00238163_ERZ764804 | MGnify/ENA primary metagenome ERZ764804 (study PRJEB28919, sample SAMN05720223) | activated sludge metagenome | isolation source: Anaerobic digester | place: Hong Kong... | reverse complement strand
GCATATAATGTAATCAACTTAATAAAATAAATTCGTTGAGCAAAGGTAAGTAGCGGATAAGACGGTGTCACAGAGAGTTCTGCATTGGTGCGAGCAGGGCACATAACGATATTCGTGAATGGATTTGTGAGAAGCAATGAGGAAAACCGTTTTACGGCAAGTATTCTGCGCCGAGCGTCCTGCGTTAGTGGAAAGGGTATTGATGCGAATGCTGCGTACTTAATTTATGAATAATTATTACGATGTAATTCGCCTGTACTTTTGAGGCGGATTGCATTTTTTGTTTTCCGCGAAATTGGGTGGCACCACGAGGTCTATCGTCCCAACAGCTGATTTTTTCGGCTGCTGTGATGATAGGCCTCTTTTTTATTGGTTATAATAAACTTGTGCGTATTTAAAGAAAGGAAGATACTATGCTTTATCCAAAGAAAGAAGAATTAAAGGATTTACTGAAAAGCTACAAAACCGTTCCTGTATTTCATGAGCTGTTAATTGACAGCTGTACACCTGTGAGGATTTTCAGCATACTTAAGGCAGAGTGCAAAAACTGCTTTATACTTGAAAGCGTTGACAATTCAGACCAGTGGGGACGTTATTCATTTATAGGGATTAATCCTAAAACAGAAATACGTATAAAGAACCGAATGGCAGAAATTATTACAGATGGGGAAACCAAAGCTGTTCCTTGCCCTAATCCGATAGCTTTTTTCAATAGCATTACAGAAGCACATAAATCCCCAGTTTTCCCGAACAGACCAAAGCTGACAGGCGGACTTATCGGGTATTTCGGCTATGATACAATACGTTATTTTGAAAAGACACTCACAAATATTCCGCAGGACGACCTGGATATGCCGGATTCAAATATGTTTCTGTATGACGAGATAGTTGCATATGACCATCTTTCCAACAAGGCTGTAATTATTCAGAACATTAATCATGATGAAGACACAGACCTGCGTTATGCACAGTGTGAAAAGCGGGCTGGTGAGCTTGCAGAAATACTTCGTCAGAATAGCACCGAGCAGAATGCTTCGCATAAGCATACAGGCGAAATTAATGTAAAATCAAATGTTACAAAAGAAGAATACATGGATATGGTTGTCAAGGGCAAGGAACATATTGTTAACGGTGATATAAGTCAGGTTGTTCTGTCGCAGAGATTTGAAATTGACAATCCTCCCGACCCGTTTGATGTATACAGAATGCTTCGTTCATCTAATCCGTCACCGTACCTTTACTACTTTAACCATGAGGATTATAGCATTGCAGGGGCATCACCTGAAATGCTTGTCAATGTTACCGACAGAATAGTTACAACAAAGCCTATTGCAGGGACTATCGGAAGAGGGGAGAATGACGCACAGGATAGGGAGTTTGAAAAAGCCCTTGCTTCTGACCCGAAAGAAAAAGCAGAGCATACTATGCTTGTCGACCTCGGCAGAAACGATGTCGGAAAGGTATGCAAATTTGGTTCAGTTGAGGTTACCGACTTTATGAGAGTTGAAAAATACTCAAAGGTAATGCACCTTGTTTCTGATGTAAGAGGTGAGCTTGCAGAGGGGAAAACCGCCCTTGACGCTCTTATGTCAGTTCTTCCGGCAGGTACTCTTTCCGGCGCACCTAAGGTAAGGGCAATGGAAATAATAGATGAGCTTGAAAATAAAAAGCGTGGCCTTTACGGCGGAACTGTAGGCTATCTTGCCTTTTCGGGAAATATTGACACCTGTATTGCTATACGAACGGTTCTGTTCAGAAACAACAAGGCTTATGTTCAGGCAGGCGCAGGAATAGTTTATGACTCCATTCCGGAAAAGGAATTTGAGGAAACACAGCATAAAGCGCTTGCAGTAATAAACGCAATTAAAGAAGCCGCTAAGCTTTAATAAGGAGTTGAAAGTTATGATTTTACTTATAGATAATTACGACAGCTTTACCTATAACCTTTATCAGCAGATAGGAAGCCTTTACGCTGATATAAAGGTAGTAAGAAATGATGAAATCACTATCGAGGAGATTGAAAAGCTTTCTCCCGAAGCAATCATTATTTCTCCCGGTCCGGGATATCCGTCAGAGGCAGGAATTTCAGTTGAAGCAATAAAGCATTTCAGCGGAAAGCTCCCTATTCTTGGAGTTTGTCTTGGACATCAGTCCATTGCAGAGGCTTTCGGCGGAAAGATTATTCACGCAAAACAGCCTATGCACGGAAAAAGCACAGAAATTACGCTTAACACAGGCTGTCCGATATTTGCAGGACTTCCGGAGAAAATAAACGTTGCAAGGTATCATTCGCTTGTTATTGACAGCATTTCAATTCCAACCTGCATTACAGTTACAGCAACAGACCCGCAGGGGCAGATTATGGCGGTAAGGCACAAGCACCATGAAACGTACGGTGTTCAGTTTCACCCCGAATCCATTCTTACTGAACATGGCAGTAATATTATATCAAACTTCCTGTGTGATGTTGTCGGAATAAAATCCTCTAAAATGTCAATACCGTCTATACCAAGAGAAAAGAGAACTGCACTGAAAAAGTATATTGCAAAGGCTGCGGACGGAATAAATCTTACAGAGGATGAAGCCTACGCTGCTATGGATATCATTATGTCAGATGCGGCGACAGACGCACAGACTGCAGCATTTCTTGCAGCTTTGCGTATGAAGGGTGAAACTATTGATGAAATAACAGGCTTTGCAAGGGTTATGCGGCAGAAAGCAAGCATTGTTCCTGTTTCAAAGTCGGCAGTTGACATTGTGGGAACAGGCGGGGACCTTGCAAATTCCTTTAATATTTCCACAACATCCGCATTTGTTATTGCAGGAACAGGCTTAAAGGTTGCAAAGCACGGAAACAGAAGCGTTTCAAGCAAGAGTGGTGCTGCTGATGTGCTTGAAGCTCTCGGTGTAAAGATAGCATTGTCGCCGTCAAAAGCGGCTACCTGCATAACTGAGGTGGGAATTTCATTCCTTTTTGCACAGTCTTTTCATAGTGCAATGCGGTTTGTCGGACCTGCACGCCGTGAAATGGGGATAAGAACAGTGTTCAATATATTAGGACCTCTTGCAAACCCTGCAATGTCAGACTATATTCTTTTGGGAGTTTACGACGAGAAGCTGCTTGAGGTTATGGCAAAGGTACTTATGAATCTTGGAATAAAAGGAGCAATGATTGTTCACGGGCAGGACGGACTTGACGAGGTTTCAATATCAGGCAAAACAAGTGTATGCGAAATCCGCAACGGAAAGCTTATCAAGTATGAAATAAATCCGGAGGATTACGGCATGAGAACTGCTCCTAAATCCGCAATAGTCGGAGGAACTGCCGACGACAACGCAAAGATAACATACGACATTCTTTCGGGCAAGGAAAAGGGCGCAAAGCGTGATATAGTTGTGCTTAACACAGCATGTGCAATCTACTGCACAGGTGCAGCGGCTACAATTGAAGAGGGAATTGAAATGGCTGAAAAGTCAATTGACAGTGGGAAAGCACTTAAAAAGCTTGAAAAGCTAAAAGAATTTACCAATGCGTAAAAGCACATAAAGTTTTAATCGATTTTTTTCAAAAAATCGTAGATTTCCAAAGGGCAACGCCCTTGGTCGCTCTCCGCAGAGAGCGAAAGCTTTATGCTTTAGGCGCATTTGGGTAGTGAGCGAAGCGAACGTAGGGTTTTTGCAAGAGAAAAACCCTGACTGGCGTAGGCAGTCGAAAAGTAACGTTAGTGTATAAAAGGAGATGATAACTTGATACTTGATGAGATTATAGCAAAGAGGAAAATCCAGCTTGACCGTGAAAAAGATAAAGTACCCCTTGAAGCTGTAAAAAAACAGGCCTATGAATGTTCACATAAAATCTGTGACTTCAAATCTGCACTTAAACATAACAGCCTTTCTGTTATTGCTGAGGTAAAAAAAGCCTCTCCGTCAAAAGGACTTATACGTCCCGACTTTACTCCCGTTGATATTGCGAGGGAATATGAAGCAGCAGGAGCAAACGCTGTTTCCTGCCTGACAGAGGAGCATTATTTTCAAGGTTCTTCCGACTATCTCCGTGCAATACGGGCTGAAATAAAAATACCTATACTGCGTAAAGACTTTATCTTTGACGAGTACCAGATTTACGAAGCAAGGGCAATGGGTGCAGATGCAGTTCTTCTTATTGCCGCTGTACTTGATACTGAAACACTTTGCAGGTACAGAAAGCTTGCTGAAAGTCTTGGCCTTTTTGTTCTTGCCGAAACTCACAACGAGGAGGAACTCAAAAGCGTTCTTGCTGCAGGCTGTGAAATTATCGGCATAAACAACCGTAACCTTAAAACCTTTGAGGTTTCTCTTGAAACAACAAAGCACCTTGCAGGTCTTGTTCCGGATGGTAAAATCATTGTTTCCGAAAGCGGTATTGCTACAAATGAGGATATGAAACAGCTCAGAAGCTATAAAGCTGACGCTGTCCTTATCGGCGAAACTCTTATGAGAAGTGACAGCATAACGGATAGCCTTAACGCACTGAGGGCAGGCATATGAAAATAAAGCTTTGCGGAATAAGGCGGGGAGAGGACATTCAGTATGTCAATGAATTTCTTCCCGATTATATAGGCTTTGTCTTTGCCGAGAGCAGAAGAAGAGTGACAAGCAGGCAGGCTGAAATCCTGAAAAGCAGGCTTGATGTTAAAATTAAAGCAGTCGGTGTTTTTGTTAACGAGCCAATTAATAGTATAGCAATATATAAGAATGCTGCTGACATTATACAGCTTCATGGTGATGAGGACGAAAGCTATATCGTAGAGCTGAAAGAAATTTTTCCTGATAAGGAAATATGGAAAGCAGTCCGCGTCAGAACTGCAGAGGATATTGCAAAAGCACAAATGCTCCCTGTTGACAAACTCCTTTTAGACAGCTTTTCAAAGGATTCGTACGGCGGAACAGGGAAAACTGCCGACTGGAGCGTAATAAAAAATACTATTATAACAAAGCCGTTTTTCCTTGCAGGAGGACTAAACGCAGATAATATCGAGCAGGCTGTATTGGAAGTAAAACCGTTTGGTGTCGATATAAGCGGAGGAATTGAAACTGACGGATTCAAAGACAAAAATAAAATAAATGAAATTATGACTATTTTGAGAAAGGGTAATTAACATGAAAAAGGGCAGATTTGGACAGTACGGCGGGCAGTATGTCCCCGAAACCGTTATGAATGCGGTTAACGAGCTTGAAGAAGCTTATAAAAAATATAAAAATGATCCTCAGTTCGTTGAAGAACTAAAGACCTTGTACAGGGACTATGCAGGCAGACCGTCAATGCTTTACTATGCAGAGAAAATGACAAAGGACCTTGGTGGTGCAAAAATCTATCTCAAGCGTGAGGATCTTAACCACACAGGCTCACACAAAATCAACAACGTTCTTGGTCAGATTCTCCTTGCTGTAAAAATGGGCAAGAAAAGAATTATCGCCGAAACTGGAGCAGGTCAGCACGGCGTCGCAACAGCTACAGCATGTGCGCTTTTCGGGCTTGAATGTCAGGTCTATATGGGCGCAGAGGACGTTGAAAGACAGTCGCTCAACGTGTACAGAATGGAGCTGCTTGGCGCAACCGTTACAAGCGTTCACAGCGGAACCTGCACTCTAAAGGACGCTATCAACGAGGCTTTCCGTGACTGGGCAACAAATGTGGAAAATACCTACTATTGTATCGGGTCAGTAATGGGGCCTTATCCTTATCCTGATATGGTAAGGGACTTTCAGAAAATAATTTCAGAGGAAATTAGGGCACAGCTGCTTGAAAAAGAGGGCAGACTTCCCGACTGTGTTGTTGCCTGTGTAGGCGGCGGCTCTAACGCAATGGGCGCATTCTGTGACTTTATCGGCGACAAGTCAGTACGGCTTGTCGGTGCAGAGGCAGCAGGAAGAGGTATTGACACTGATATGCATGCAGCTACCCTTGCAAAAGGCTCTACAGGAATTTTCCACGGAATGAAATCCGTTTTTCTGCAGAATGACTTTGGTCAGATTGATGAGGTATATTCAATTTCAGCAGGGCTTGATTATCCCGGAATAGGTCCTGAACACGCTATGCTATGGGAAACAAAACGTGCTGAATATGTTGATATAACCGATGAAGAAGCCGTATGTGCATTTGAGTATCTTTCCAAAACAGAGGGAATTATTCCTGCAATTGAATCTGCTCATGCAGTTGCCGCCGCACTTAAAATTGCTCCAAAGATGAAAAAGGATGAAATCATTGTTATAAATCTATCCGGCAGAGGCGACAAGGATGTTTATTCAATTGCAAAATATCGCGGCGCAAATGTTAGAAACTCATAAGAATGGGAGGAATAAAGATATGAACAGAATAGACAAAGCTTTTGCCGAGCTTAAAAAAGCAGGCAAAAAGGCTCTTATAACCTTTGTAACAGCAGGTGACCCTGACATTGAAACAACTGAAAAGATTGTTATGGATATGTTTGAAAACGGAGCTGACATTGTTGAGCTTGGTGTACCGTTTTCTGACCCTGTTGCAGAGGGCTTGACAATTCAGGCAGCAAGCCTGCGTTCACTAAAGAACGGTACAAACCTTGATGATATTTTTGCCCTTGTTAAAAGACTTCGTACAAAAACCGACAAGCCGCTGCTTCTTATGATGTATATAAACACCATATTCCGCTTTGGGACAGAAACGTTTTTTGCTCTGTGCAAAGAAAATGGCATTGACGGGGTTATAGTTCCCGACCTGCCTTATGAAGAACGTGATGAAATTGCTGATGAAGCGGACAAAAACGGTGTTATTTCAATAAGACTTGTTGCACCGACTTCGCATGACAGAATAGCGGAAATTGCAAAAAGCAGCAAGGGCTTTCTGTACTGTGTTTCCTCAACAGGCGTTACAGGCACACGTTCAAGCTTTTCAACAGACTTTGATGAATTTTTCGGAATAATAAAAAAGAACTGCACAATTCCAGCAGCAGTAGGCTTCGGTATATCTTCCCCTGAACAGGCTAAGAAGATGAGTACATACTGCGATGGTGTTATTGTAGGAAGTGCAGTTGTAAAAATAGTTGAAAAGTACGGCAGGGATTGCGTTGGTGAAGTAGGAAAATTCATAAAGTCACTTGCAGAGGCAATTAATTAAGCTTTTTATTTTGAAAGTCCGGCTTATAGCTTTTCTTGATGTTATAGTATTCATCCGGCATTATTCCGTCGGTATATTCAGGGAGAGCTATTCCGTCCATTTTATTTTCTTCCGACACGGTTAAAATTGCAGATTCAGGCACAGAGGACTCGTAGCTTTTTGCGGGTCCCTTGTGCTTTTTAAGCCATTCGTCACGCTGCTTTGAGTATTTACTGTTCTTTTTGTTATCAATTAATATAAGAAATGACGGATAGCCGTCCTGCTGTTCAAGATATTTCATAATTTTGTAGTTCCGCAGAGTTAAATCCTGTGTCCATAGACCGTAGGCAAAGTATGTTAACGCTGCTAGAGATACGTACCATTTGAATTCAATCTTAAAAACAAGCAAAACGACAGCAGTTATAAGCAGTACCGTATAAGTAAGCATTAAAATTATAGTGTATAATTTCTTTCGGCAGACACTGCTTAAAAGGCTTAACAGTGCAATTATAAATGATAATGGAAGAGTTACCATTGAATAGGTAAAGTCAAAATATCTAATAGCAATTAACTCAGTATACTTTGCACGGGCATAGTTATTCATTACTATTGAAGAAAACCAATAATAGAGCATTCCTGCTGATATAACCATAATAAGCACTGCCGGAATAAAATTCAGCATGAAGGACAAAAAGAATTGCCTGTCACACTTTTGCTTCATAAATAAGTGCTTTTCAAAAAGCTTTTCTCGTTCAGTTAATTCCATACAGTCACCTCAATATGTTATTATATAACATATTATATCACCAATAAATACATGTTGTAAATAATATGTTATTGCTTTTTGTCATAATATTTTCCCTGCCATGAATTGCGTCTGACAAGCTCCTTGTCAATTTCATTCATAACGACAAATTTTTTAAGACTCCACAGCGGAGCAATAAGAGTATCCTTGTTTCCGTCGCCGGTTACTCGCTGAATAATAAGGTTAGGCGGAAGTATTTCCAGCTGGTCACATACTATGTTTACATAGTCGTCAAGGCTAAGGGCAGGAAATTCACCGCTTTGATATTGCTCTGCCAGTACAGTCCCCTTTATAATATGAAGAAGATGTATTTTTATGCTGTGCAGATTCAGATGTGAAAGTTTTTTGGCTGTTTCAAGCATCATATCATGTGTTTCTCCGGGAAGACCGTTGATAATATGAACGCAGATGTTTATCCCTCTTTGGTTAAGCTTTTCATAGCCGGAGAGAAAATCCGCATATGTGTGACAGCGGTTAATTTTTTCGGCTGTTGTGTCATGCACAGTCTGAAGTCCAAGCTCAACAGTAAGATAAGTTTTTTTCGACAGCTCTGCAAGATAATCCGCTGTTTCATCGGAAATGCAGTCAGGACGGGTTGACACAGCCAGTCCGACTGTTCCGGGAATGGAAAGAGCCTCTTCATACAGTGTCTTCAGCTTTTCAAGCGATGCATAGGTGTTTGTATTTGCTTGAAAATATGGGATATAAACGCCGTTGTTCCATTTTTCATTAAGCATTGCTTTCACATCGTTAAACTGTTCAGTAATACTTTTTTCAGGATTCCCGGCAAAATCTCCGCTGCCGGATGAACAGTAGGTACAGCCTCCCAATCCTTTGCTTCCATCAATATTTGGACAGGTAAATCCCCCGTTAAGCGAAACCTTTATCGCCTTATATCCGAACCTTTGCTTCAAATAATAACTCTGTGTGAAGTAACGTTTGTTGGTATTTGAGTTTTTAAAATAGTTGGACATATTTACTCTCTTTTCATAATATTTCTATAATAATATCATATATACTTTATAATTTCAACTATAATATAATTATAGTTATTCGATTAATAAGAAAATGTGCATTAAATTTGGGGAAAAAAACTATTGAAATTTTGTATAATTGTGATATAATTATATGTGTATAGTATAGATTAATATAAAAGAACGGAGGGACAACAATATGAAAACTATTCTTATAACAGGTGCATCGGGTATGATTGGTACTGCAATGACAGAAGTACTCCTTGCAAAGGGCTATAACGTTATCGGGACAGATAAAGATCCGAGCGTTTTTATAGGAAAACCTAATTTTAGTTTTGTTCAGGCTAATATTGAGGATAAGGATAAGATTACCGGCATAATAACGGGGAGCAAAATTGATGCGCTTGTTCACCTTGCATGTTCTGTAGACAATGACTTTCCGTCTATTATTTCATCTGCACAGGAGAAAATCAGTGCTAACGTTGACAAGTATTTATTCAAAGTTGCTGCTGAATCAATACCTGATATAATGGTTTTAAGCACGCATCAGATTTATGCTCAGGTGAAAACAAGGGAGCCAATAAGGGAAACTGCTCCGGAAAAACCAACGACGGATTATGCAAAGATGAAATATGAAACCGAAAAAGTATTCTCCAAGATTTTGCAGAAATCCAATTCAAAAGGCGTTATAATGAGAGTTTGTCCGATTTATACCAAGAGCTTTGTAGATAACCTGCATTCCAAAATTTATGATCCTAAGGACCAAAATTGTTTTATTTATGGAACTGGTGAGTATGGCTTTTCGTTCTGCTGTTTATATAATATAGTTGATTTTGTATTGGGTATTCTTAATGTAAGCACAGGCATTACATATCATGGCATTTATAATTTGTGCGATACAAAATCAATTACAGCAAAGGAAATTGTGGAATTTGAACGCCAGTTTCACAAGCTGGGTGCAGTTATTCAAAAAACATATGGTGCTGATGCGATTAAGTCGGCAATTTCATTTGGTTCAAAAGCTGCAAAGGTTGATTACAGATACAATGATTTAAGTATTATTACAAGCAACATTTCCTATGACAATACAAAAGCGCAGCGTATTTCAACCTTCCGTTGGAAGCTTTCAAACACAAGATAATAAGTAATACATATTAATGCGGTTCAGTAACAATAATGTTGCTGAACCGCATATTTTTATTTATTTTTTTGTTTTTATAGCTTTAACAGAATTATTTTCGTCAAGACGATTTGACCATGCAAGTCCAAGCAGCAGCCAGAAAAACGGTGCAACAGTAATTGTACTTGCATTGAAGAAGGCCTGTACAAGGTATGCGGTTACAGCAATAAAAAGCGCAGGTCGGAACCATTTTGTGCTGTCAGCAAAGAACTGCTTTAGGTTTCCACACATTCTTTTAATGGAGAATACTATCAGAGTCAAGTAAACGAGTAGTGCTGGGATACCTCTTGTTGCAGCGATATATAAATATTCGTTGTAGCTTTTGTCGGTATAATTTGATTCCTTGCCTAACAGACCTAGTGCATATCCCAGACAGTCACAGCCAGCACCCAAAAGAGGGTATCTTTTTATAATATCAATACTGTCACTCCATGCCAGCTTATAAAGGCTGCTTGGATCTCTGGGTACCATTGCCGAACCTGAAAAGAGTCTGAAGAAGCTGTCATAAAAGGCAATTGCTTTTTCTCTTGATATGCGAACCTTGCCGACCATATCGGAAAGGTTTATGCCCTGAGTAAAGAAAATAACAATAAATGCAGCAGCCAAAGCACCGATAAGGGTTAACATTCTTGCTGCAGGGGTTTTAAGCAGCTTTGAGTCAAAGGCTTGAGCAGAGCCTTTTTTTGCATTTATAAGCTGAACGGTTATCAGAAGGGCAATGACAGAGCCTATGCCTATAAAAGGTATTATTGATGAAGTAAATAATGATGTAACAAAAAACAAAACTGCTGATATTCCGTAAATTCCTGCCCGTATATTATTTTTTTCGTAAACAGCCCCGACAATAGCAATTCCGCTTACAAGCGTCATAAATGCACAGTAGAAAATAGGACTGTCGGCAAAACCGCTTGAAAGAAATACATTTTCAATTGCAACGGTAGGAAGGTCACGGTAATCCGATGGGAAACCAAGTCCGGGAATATGCTGAAGAATTGCAACAATAGACTGAACAATTCCTGCTCCTATAAGAACGTCAAATACATTTTTTACTGCACTTTGCTTTGAAACAGTTGTTGCAAGTAGGAATATTCCAAAGTACGAAAGAATAGCCAGATAACCCTCCTGCCTGCCTATATTGCCAAGAAGAGGTGCGTTAAGCTCCGTTACGGTAGAAAAATTCTTATATGTCACAAAGTATGAAACATAATATGTACCAAGTCCCAGTATAGCCATGATTACAATAGCAATATAGGATTTATTATCTTTAAAAAGAAGGTCCTTTTTCAAAAGAACTATTAGGAAAAACAAAACGCAGGTAAAGCCTGTTGCATAAAGGAATGCTCCAGATAAAAATGTTTTATGCTCAGAGCCGCATAAAACCGCCGCACCTATAAGCGGAAATATTATACAGAAAATCAGCACACCGTGTATCCATTTCTGCAAGGTGTTTGAACCCATATTAAGTATAAAGTTGGATTTTTCGGTTGTTCCAAAAATTGTTTTTGGCATATAAATCCTCCGTTTTTATAAAACCCCTGCGCAAAAAAGTTACGCAGGGGTTTGTGCTTTTATTTTGCAAATGCAATTGCGCGGCTTTCGCGTATCAAGTGTACCTTTATTTGTCCCGGATAATCCATCTCATTTTCAATACGCTGAGCAATTTCTCTTGCAACAACGACCATTTTTTCATCATCAATCTGATCCGGAAGAATCATGATGCGTACTTCACGTCCTGCCTGAATTGCAAATGATTTTTCAACGCCCTCGTAAGATGTGCAAATTTCCTCAAGCTTCTGCAGACGCTTGATGTAGTTTTCGTAATTTTCGCTTCTTGCGCCGGGTCTTGCAGCAGAAACAGCATCGGCAGCCTGTACAAGCGCGGCAATAACACTCTTTATTTCAACATCGCCGTGGTGAGCTTCAATTGCGTGAATAACCTCCGGACTTTCCTTGTATTTTTTGCAGACATCCACACCTATCTGAACGTGAGAGCCTTCGATTTCATAGCTTAACGCCTTGCCTATATCGTGAAGCAAACCTGCACGTCTTGCAAGATTTGCGTCAACTCCAAGCTCAGAAGCCATAATCCCTGCAAGATGAGCAACCTCAATAGAATGATTAAGAACGTTCTGACGATATGAGGTTCTGTAGCGAAGACGTCCAATAAGCTTAATAAGCTCATGGTTTAGTCCGTGAACATTAGTTTCAAGAACAGCACGTTCACCTTCCTGCTTAATTTTATGTTCAACCTCACGTCGAGCCTTGTCAACCATTTCTTCAATTCTGGACGGATGAATTCTTCCATCTGCAATAAGCTTTTCAAGAGCAATTCTTGCAACCTCGCGTCTTGCCTGGTCAAAGCAGGAAAGCGTAATTGCTTCCGGAGTATCATCTATGATTAAATCAACCCCCGTAAGGGTTTCAAGAGTGCGGATATTTCGTCCCTCACGTCCTATAATACGACCTTTCATTTCATCGTTTGGAAGAGGCACAACAGATACCGCTGTTTCAGAAACCTGATCGGCGGCACATTTTGAAATCGCAAGCGAAAGAATATCACGTGATTTTTCGTCACATTCATCCTTAAGCTGCTGTTCAAACTGCTGAATCTTCATTGCCTTTTCATGAACAAGTTCATTTTCAAGTATTGAAAGCAGATGATCCTTTGCCTGTTCAACTGTAAATTGAGAAATTCTCTCGAGAATTTCCATTTGAGATTTTTTGATTTTATCAGCCTCTTCAAGTTTTTCTTCAGCCTGTTTAAGCTTTTTCTGAAGAAGCTCGTCTTTTTTTTCAAGATTATCGTTCTTTTTGTCAAGGTTTTCTTCCTTTTGCTGAATACGGCGTTCTTGTCTTGTTATTTCGTTTCGTCTTTCCTTAATTTCTCTTTCAAGCTCGGAACGGTTTTTATGAATTTCGTCCTTTGCCTCCACAAGAGCAATTTTCTTTTTGTTTTCCGCTTCTTTTTTAGCGTCTTCGATTATTCTTTCCGCTTCTTTTTCGGCAGAGCCTATAGCAGCTTCAGCCTGCTGCTTACGGTAGTTTATTCCGATTTTAAACATAATAAAGCCGGAAATCGACGCACCGACAACAAAGGTTATTACGGCTACAATAATAGCTGTTGTTGTTCCCAAAGCCCTGATACCTCCTTAAATAATAATAAAATAAATATTACTTCGGAGGTCGATAGTAGATTTTTCATGCTGTTACAGCAAAAAAACAGACTCATTTTCATTAACTATTATATATTATCTATGTCAAAAAGCGATTACGGCTTTTTAATATTTTATAAGTCCGTCAGAGAATGATTCCGGTTAAGGTAAAATATATGAAAATCTTCTATACAACCATAGAAGTAACTAAAACAGAACAGCAATTTTATATTAACACAGGATACCTTTCAATAATCTGTAATCCCATACATATAATATATTGCAATCACTCTTTCTATTCTAATATAAAAATTTACACATGTCAAGAAATTTTATGAAATTTGACACTATTTTATAATAAAAAAAGCTGCAGGCTGTTGAAAAAGACGGTTGACACAGGGGGAATAGCGTGATAATATAATAATTATAGTAGTAATATTTTAAAGCGAAGATAAGGAAGGCATCCGGCAAATGTGTTTAAAAGAGAGTTTCCGCCATCGGCTGAAAGCGGAATAAGCCCGGTTCGGAATGCATACCGCCTTTGAGTGTGCCTAATAAGCAACGGCTGCTCCCGTTACAGAGCATAATGAGTTATACTATGTACTGCAATATAGTATATAAATTTGGGTGGAAACACGGTAATTTTGATTATTCGTCCCTTAATAAGCGGTTTTGCTGCTTATTAAGGGATTTTTATTTTGTATGGAGGAAGAATATGAGCAAAATTATTTCTGCCTGCGGTAACGACTGCAGCGCTTGCCCGAGATGTATGCCAAAGAAAGATGATGAGCTTCAAAAAACTGCTGAGCTGTGGTTTAAACTCGGTTATCGTGACCATGTGGTTACAAATGATGAAATAAAATGCTTCGGCTGCAAGCCGGATAACTGGTGCAGGTATAACATTATTAAATGCGTAACAGATAAAAAAATAGACAACTGCGGGCAATGCAGGGAGTATCCCTGCGGCAAAATAAACGAAGCTTTTGAAAAGACTGCTTTCTTTGCTCCGGTATGTAGAAAAATGTGCAGTTCAGATGAGTATGATATGATGAATAAGGCTTTTTTCGAGAAAAAGAAAAACTTGGATGATATAAATTTACTGCATATAAACAATGGAATTTATTAAATAAATTTTATATAGATGATTATACTATTTAAAAAGGGAGTAGATTAAAATGATTAAGCTTACACTTAAAGATGGAAGCATCCGTGAAATTGACGGTGCTGCTTCTGCCGCTGAAATCGTCAAGGGCATAGGAGCAGGGCTTTATAAGGCTGCCTGTGCTGTAAAGATTGACGGAAAGGTATGCGATCTCCGCACTGTTATTGACAACGACTGCACTTTTGAGGTTCTTACCTTTGACAGCGAAGAGGGCAAAAAGACTTTCCGCCATACCGCTTCACATATCCTTGCACAGGCTGTAAAGCGTCTGTATCCCAATACCAAGCTTGCAATAGGTCCTGCTATTGACGGCGGATTCTATTATGATTTTGACGGAGAAAGAACGTTCACTGTTGACGATCTAGGCATGATTGAAGCAGAAATGAAAAAAATTGTCAAGGAGGATATTCCGCTTGAGCATTTTGAACTGCCTGTTGACGATGCTATAAAAATGCTCGAGGAAGTGGGCGAGCCTTACAAGGTTGAGCTTTGTAGGGAACATGCAGATAAGGGTGAAAAGATTTCGTTCTATAAGCAGGGTGATTTTACCGACCTTTGCGCAGGGCCTCATCTTATGAGCACAGGCATGGTAAAAGCTTTTAAGCTTACAGCCTGCACAGGAGCTTACTGGAGAGGCGACGCAACAGGCAAACAGCTTTCCCGTATTTACGGCACGGCATTCCCTAAGTCATCGGAGCTTGAAGAACATCTTGCAAGGATTGAAGAGGCTAAAAAGCGTGACCATAACAAGCTTGGACGAGAGCTTGAATATTTTACAACGGTTGATGTTATCGGGCAGGGACTTCCTATCATGCTTCCTAAAGGCGCAAGAGTTATTCAGATTTTACAGCGCTTCGTTGAGGACGAGGAGCAGAGAAGAGGTTATTTGCTGACGAAAACCCCGTTCATGGCAAAATCTGATTTGTATAAGATTTCAGGACACTGGGATCACTATCGCGAGGGTATGTTTGTTCTCGGAGATCCCGAAAAGGATAAGGAGGTTTATGCACTTCGCCCGATGACCTGCCCGTTCCAGTATCAGGTGTTCCTTAACAGACAGCGCTCTTACCGTGATTTGCCCATGCGTCTTGGCGAAACCTCCACACTGTTCCGAAACGAGGACAGCGGTGAAATGCACGGTCTTATCCGTGTAAGACAGTTCACAATTTCCGAGGGTCACATTATTCTTCGTCCGGAACAGCTTGAAGAGGAATTCAAGGGCTGCGTTGAGCTTGCAAAATATATTCTTGAAACACTCGGCATCGCAGAGGACGTAACCTACCGCTTCTCGCAGTGGGATCCGAAAGATACTAAGAAGTATATCGGCACTCCCGAGCAGTGGGACGAAGCACAGGGTATTATGAAGAAAATTCTTGACCATCTCGGAATAAATTATACAATAGGTATTGGAGAAGCTGCATTCTATGGACCTAAGCTTGACATTCAGATGAAGAACGTTCACGGCAAGGAGGATACTATTGTAACTGTTCAGATTGACCAGATGCTTGCAGAGCTTTTTGACATGGAGTATATTGACGTTGACGGAACAAAGCGCCGTCCGTATATTATTCACAGAACCTCGCTCGGCTGCTATGAGCGTACACTTGCCCTGCTGATTGAAAAGTATGCAGGAGCGCTTCCTTTGTGGATTTCGCCGGAGCAGATAAGAATTCTTCCTGTTACAGATAGGGCACAGAATTACGCTGAGGAAATTCTTGCGCTGCTTTCAAAGAGAGGCATTCGAGGCACTATTGATGACAGAAACGAGAAGATAGGCTATAAAATCCGTCAGGCCCAGCTTGAGAAAATCCCTTATTTCTTTATTGTTGGAGATAAAGAGGTAGAGGAAAAGACGATTTCTCTCCGTTCAAGGAGGGACGGCGACCTTGGCGCTATGCCTATGCAGGACGTTATAGAGAAAATTTTTGAAGAAAACGAAACAAGAGCAAGATAGCAAAATCAGGAGGAATGGTATAAATTCCTCCTGATTTTCATAAAAATGCTTGAAATAAAATAGATATTATGATATAATGTAAATGTTGCATAAACAGTTTAGTATATCCTGAACACAGTGTATTATACATATGAGTTTGTAACCTTTCATTAATATTTGTTACCGAAAACACCCTTTAAACCGAAAAAATATACTCAGAATTAGTAAAATGTGTACATAATGTCTGAAAGAACAGTGAAAATTTTGTGTTGACTGTACATTGACACTGAGGGTGCATAATGGTAAAATAAAAACGTGATATACGGAGCAGTACTCCTGTTCGTATACATATAATATTTGATTTCCATTAACTTTGGAAATAAATAAAGAAAAAATTTAAAACAAAACAAGGAGGATTTTTTTCATGAACATGAAAAAGACAATCGCTGCAATTTCTGCAGCAACAGTGGCTATGTCTGCAATAGCTGCTACAGTATCAGCTGATGATACAACAGATGCTGCTCAGGGCTCATTTACTTATGACCTCGTAAGAGAAACAAAAACAAGAGAAGATGGTACGGCTTCGATTACAACAAGTGCTACAGGTCTCTACATTGATGGTGCAAAGTTCATCTATATTACTCTTGAAAATGATTACCTTAAGTTTAAAAATGGTACTTATACAGTTAGCGTTAAGGACGCTACAGGTGCTACAAACAATCTTTGGACACGTGAAATGTCACCTGATCCAGAGGCTGCAAACTACAGCACAATGATA
>ENA-UOYA01002630-UOYA01002630.1-activated-sludge-metagenome-genome-assembly--contig:-NODE-2630-length-17103-cov-96.174566_pt1 | contig 17103 bp, 16 predicted proteins | sample MGYA00238163_ERZ764804 | MGnify/ENA primary metagenome ERZ764804 (study PRJEB28919, sample SAMN05720223) | activated sludge metagenome | isolation source: Anaerobic digester | place: Hong Kong... | reverse complement strand
GCTTGCAAGAAGCTTATGTGCGCACGGATGGGAAGCAAGCGTGGCTGGTGGGAGCACACATTGCGCCTTACGAACACGCTAGCGCTTTCCAGCATGACCCTGACCGGGAGAAAAAGCTGCTGCTCAATAAACGCGAGATTCGGGAGCTCTACGATGCAGTGCGCATCAAAGGGCTGACCATTATTCCCGTACGCGTTTACCTCAAAGGCGGGCGTGCAAAAGTAGAAATCGCCATCGCCAAAGGGAAAAAGAAATATGATAAACGCGAAGCTATCAAAAAGCGGGATATCGAACGGGAGGAAAGCCGTTATTAGGCACCTAATTTGATTACAAAAGCTGTAAGACTTTTTAAAGAGCGGCAACCCGATACAGTGATCGCTGTAAAAATACTAAAAAGGTAGAATTTACGCATGAAATTTAACCAAAAGATGAGTCGGCGAGATTTTCTCAAGCTCAGTGGTGCGATGCTGGGCGGGTTGCTGCTTCCGAGATCGAAAGGCGTGTTCTCCAATTACTTACCGCAAGCGGATGTTCCGCAAAGTGCAAACCTAGGTCGCATTTGTGCCGGCGAAGAAGGCGCCTGGTTTCATTTGAAAACTGAGCCCAATGTATATGCACCAGATGGAAAAATTGTTTGGCGGGATGATGTCGTCGTTTGGAAGCGGGAAGTGGTTGCGAACCAATTAGATTATGACCGATTTAACCAACGTTGGGTGGAGACTCCGGATGGATTTTTACCAGTTTACATGGTACAGCCAGTCAAGAACTTACCCAATCAACCATTGACTAACTTGCCGATAAATCCCGATGGATCCAAAGGGATGTGGGTTGAAATCACTGTCCCCGTCGTGGACATCAAGCCGACGCGTTTTCCAGCAGCGTCCTATTGGATTCGCGAGGTGAATAAACCGCGCATTTATTACAGCCAAGTGTTTTGGGCTTACGACGTGCGCCAAGAAAACGGAAATTGGGAGTATTTACTCATGGAAAAGTGGGGGGCTGAACCGGATTCTTATTGGGTGGACGCTACTGCCTGCCGTCAAATCATGCCTGAAGAAATCACGCCGATTCACCCTGAAGCTGGGGATAAGCTCATCAAAGTCAGTATGAAATATCAGACCCTCTCCGCCTTTGAGGGCAGCAGAGAAGTCTATTTTTGCGAGGTCTCAACGGGCGGTCGTGATGGTACACCTTTGGGCAACTTCCCCATTTGGCGCAAGATGATCTCGACGCACATGAGCGCCGGCGGGTTGGTCGCTTATGACACTCCTGGCATTGGCTGGACCACGCTCTTTCATGGCGAGGGTGCTGCGATTCATGCTGCATTCTGGCATAATAATTTTGGCACAGCGCTCTCGCATGGCTGTATTAATTGCCGACCGGAGGATGCCAAGTGGATCTGGCGATGGTCTAACCCGCAAGTGGGCTACTTCCCAGGCGAATGGACGTCCAATGATGGCGGGGCAAGCTCAACCCGAGTGGAAGTTTCCTATTGACGAAAAGCTTTGGTAAATTGAAAGTGGAGCCGGCTGGGAGCGCTAAAAGATGATGCAGGTGGTTATTTATACAGCATCTGGCTTGCAAGAAGAAACCAACCAAATGGAAGCGCTGCTAGCCAGTTTGGCGCAGAAATATCCCCATAAATTGGCGATTGTTGATCTTAGTAATAATGCGTTCCTTGCCGAAGCGTTTGCTGGCAAGCTGCCCAACTTGGAGGTTGGGCAGTTCAACTTCAGCTGCCAGGTCGGCCCAGATGCGCTTGAGCAGGCATTAGAACAGACGCAATATTTTCTAGAAACAGAGAAGAACACCAAAATTAATCAACCACTGCGCATAGCAAGCGAGCCAGCGAAGCTTAACGCTTGGAATCGATTATCGCTCTGGTTTAGCAAGCATTACCTTCAAGTTGTTATGGGGTTCTTGATTTTGGTGGTTGGGTTAGCTTTCCTTGCACCGCTACTCATGGAATGGGGTTTGCCGGATGCGGCTCAGAGTTTATATGGGTTTTATCATCCCTTTTGCCATCAATTAGCTTTTCGTTCGCTTTTTCTTTTTGGGCAGCAGCCATTTTACCCACGTAAACTAGCCGGCGTGCATGGGCTGATGACTTTTGAGAAAGCTACCGGTTTGCCTGAGGATGACTTTGTAGCGGCTTCAGCCTTCCTTGGCAGCCCGGAAATGGGGTATAAAGTGGCGCTCTGCCAGCGGGATATTGCGATACAATCTGCGCTGCTAATTTTTGTGATGATTTTTGCGCTTTCTCGACAAAAGATCAAGTCTATTCCGATTTTCATTTGGTTTATTTTTGGTCTCTTACCCATCGCGTTAGATGGCGGCACACAGCTGCTTAGTCAGCTCGATTGGCAAGGGCTGGCATGGTTGACACCACGTGAAAGTGTTCCTTGGCAGCGCCTCATCACCGGTGCACTATTTGGTTTGTTATCTGCGTGGTTCATTCTCCCGATTCTGCGTGAGAGCTTGCTGGAGACCCGCTTCTCGCTGGAAAAGAAAGCTATTCTTGCGCTGCAAAGCAAGGAAACGGAAAGGCTTGCATGATTGAGCATAACGATAATGGCTTGCGTTATTACTCTTTTGAAAGCATTCCAGCTAACCGCGTTGAGCATGGGCTTTATACCCGCTTGGGCGGTCAGAGCCAAGGACCTTATCAGGCATTGAATCTAGGCGGTACGGTTGGCGATAGACCAGAGGACGTGCTGGCTAATCACCAGCGGCTTTTTGAGAGCTTTGGCCGTCCGTTCGAGAGCCGCTTTGACGTCTGGCAGGTGCATGGGAAAACGATGCTCACTGCCGATCAACCCCGCCCGCAAAACCAAAAGCACCAACCGGCAGATGGCATTTTTACGGATAATCCTGAGGTGACACTCCTCATGCGTTTCGCCGATTGTGTTCCACTGGTGTATTACGATCCAACGAAGTGCGTTGTCGGCTTGGTACATGCCGGCTGGCAGGGGACGCTCCAGCAGGTTGCTGCTGAAGGGGTGCGCCTGATGCAGGAAAAATATGATTCTAACCCCAAGGATTTAATTGTCGGGATTGGACCTTCTATCTGTGGTCAATGCTACCAAGTCCGTGAGGATGTTTATCAACAATATCTCCACGCATTTGGTCCAGATGCGGAAGCTTTTTTTAACAGGCATGAGAATAGTCTCTATTTAGACCTTTGGGCAGCTAATACTTACACATTGAAACAAGCTGGGGTGCGACAGATTGAAAATGCCAACTTGTGCACTGCGGAGCATGTAGACGAGTGGTACTCCTACCGCAAAGAGAAGGGTGTCACCGGTCGCTTTGGAGTTGTGATAGCATTAAAAGCATGAAATCTGCGAACCCTGAGCTTATCTCTGTCATTAACCAAAGGCTGAGTCAAGTCAATGCGGCAATCGAGGCTGCTTGTGCGCGCGTTGGGCGCAGCCCTAATGAGGTAACCTTGGTTACCGTTTCTAAGCGCCAACCCATTGAACTCATCCGTGCAGCTTACGCCTGTGGACTACGCCGCTTTGGTGAGAATTATGCTGAGGAAGCCGTGGCTAAAATGGATGCCTTGGTAGATTTGGCAGACATCCAGTGGGAAATGGTCGGGCATATCCAAAGCCGAAAGGCAAAACTTATTGCCAGCCGCGTGGTCAGAGTGCACTCGTTGGAAAGAGGCAAGTTAGCGCGCCTTTTGGATCAATTCCGAGACCCAGAGCTGCCGCCCCTGCAAGTCCTCATGGAGATCAATATTTCGGGTGAAGCCAGCAAGGAAGGCGTACCTGGAGATGACCCAGCGCGCTGGAGTGAAATTTTGCCCTTGGTGGATGAGGTGATAACCTATCCCCGACTAAAACTCACCGGCTTGATGACGATGCCGCCATTGCAAGTTGAGATGGAAGCTAACCGAGTTTATTTCAGACACCTGAGAGAGCTGCAGGATTATATAAATGCGCAGCGGCCTGACTTAAATTTACATGAGCTTTCTATGGGAACTTCGACTGATTTTCCGGTTGCCATTGAAGAAGGTGCGACGATTATACGCTTAGGTGAAGCAATTTTAGGCCCAAGACCAATAACAGAGGAACAGTAATTCATGAGAATCGCTTTAGTTATTATTCAAACGCTGGCACAGGTATTGAGTGTGCTGGTGATAATTCACAGCTTGCTAAGTTTTATTTTGCCCTTCGATCATCCTGTTCGGCTGGCAATTGGTAGGATTATTGATCCGATGTTACAACCTATTCGGCGGTTGGTAAGACCTGTAGGCGGCTTAGATTTCTCCCCAATGGTTTTACTGCTGCTCATTTACGTGGTGGAGATGCTCCTCCGTCAGTTGATTGTGGCTATTTTTTAGAGGAACTCCCTTAAGCTTTATAAAAGATGCGCCCGCACGTTTTACAGTGTGCAAGAATATTTGGTGAACGCGCAGCTTGCATATCTGCGGGGGAAATGGTCATTCCGCAAGCTTCACAGCTCTCTTCGATGATTGCTGCCACTGCTTTGCCGGCTTTTGTTTTGAGCAGGGATTCGTAGTGAGCTAAGACATCGGTCGGCAGAGTCTTGATCAACGCTTCACGTTGGGCATTCAAGCCAGCCAAGTCATTTTCGAGTTGGTGCTTTTCTCCTAAGAGCAGAGATCCTTGAGTGGCACTATTACTCAGGCATTGTTGATAAGCTTGTTCAGCTTGCTCTAATCCTTGTTGAGCGGCTTCAAGGTCGAGCATCACCTCTAATTGCAGGTCTTCCAGCTCTTGGATTGACTTGCGCAGAAAATCGGCTTCAGCTTGCAGGTCCTGGAGGTCCTTTGGGTTGCGGATTTTACCGCCAAAGAGTTGATTTTGGTTTAGCTCTAACTTCATCCGTTTTGCGGCAACTTGCTGAGCTACATCACGCAACTTGCTTTGAGCCTGCTTAAGTTTCTTTTCAGCCTGCTCTTTGACTTTTAAGCAAGCTTGGATTGCTTCATCGGCAGCTAATTCAGCTTCGATTTGGGCGATGCGCTGGGTGATCTTTTGCCGCTGAGTATCTATCGTTTGCAGACGGTACAGGCTAAAAGAAAGGTTCATCTCTCCCTCCACGGATGTACTTTTACTGATAAGGACATTTTATCATCTCACGCAGCCGGTCTGCTCTCCAATTTGCATCAAAAAACCAACCTAAAGAATCAGAATGATATGATTAGAAGGTAGAAATAACCACAAATGTTGTTATTTTTTATCATCAAGGAGGTGGAAATTGACAAAATTACGCTTAGGTTATATCGGCTTGGGTAGGATGGGCAAGCCCATGGCAATTAATCTGCTGAAGGCAGGTTATCCGCTGATCGTTCATAACCGCTCACGCGGCAAAGTGCAAGAGTTAGTCAATTTGGGGGCACTTGCAGCAACGTCCCCAAAGCAGGTGGCTGCAGAATCTGACGTTGTGTTTACCAACTTGCCGGATACGCCTGATGTGCTTGCCGTTGCCTTAGGAAAAGACGGCATTATCGAAGGCGCACATGAAGGATTAATCTGTATCGACAACTCTACCATCAAGCCTTCGGCTAGCCGCGAAATTTATGCTGCACTTAAACCGCTAGGCATGAGCTGCTTAGATGCCCCCGTTAGCGGCGGGGATATTGGCGCGCAGCAAGGCACGCTAGCGATTATGGTGGGCGGCGATGCTGATGCGCTGGAAAAGGTCATGCCCATCTTGCAAGTGATCGGCAAAACCATTACCCACGTAGGTGGGCCTGGCAGTGGTCAGGTGGCTAAGGCTGCCAACCAAATTATGGTGGCAGCACAAATGGTGGCGATGGGCGAACTGCTCATTTTTGCCCAAAAAGCTGGCGCCAATCCACGCAAGGTCGTGGAAGCGATCAAAGGCGGGGCAGCCCAGTGCTGGACGCTGGACGTTAAACCTCAAAGGCTCTTTGCCGGAAATCGCGAACCAGGCTTCCGCTCGGCGTTGCAGGCGAAGGACCTCAACATCATTATGGAAACAGCGCGGGAATATGGCTTATCCCTCCCCAGCGTGGCGCTTGATAATCAACTCTATGCAGCCTTATGCGCAATGGACTTAGGTGAGCTGGATAATTCCGGCATCATCAGCATAATTGAAACTTTAAATAACGAAGCATTGCGTATAGATGAGGAATAATTCGACAATAAACTCGTGAAAATAAGGTTATCAAGAGTATAATAGGTGAAAATTGGTGATAAGAATTATAAAGGAGCAATTATGGACTTTGAAACGATTAAACCCCTTCTGAGAGAAGGGCAAAAATCAAAGATTGTTTTACTGGTCATGGATGGACTCGGCGGATTGCCTATCGAAGAAGGCGGAAAGACCGAGCTTGAAACCGCACGCACCCCCAATATGGATGCGTTGGCTGCTAGATCCGTGCTGGGCTTGCATCACCCCTTACCACTTGGCTTGACGCCAGGCAGCGGCGCAGCACATTTGGGTTTATTCGGTTATGACCCAATCAAATTTGAAATTGGGCGCGGTGTCCTTTCTGCCTTAGGTGTGGATTTTGACCTACAAAAAGGCGATGTAGCTGCCCGCGGCAATTTTTGTACGGTCGATCAGGATGGTGTGATTACCGATCGACGTGCCGGGCGTATCCCTACGGAAATCGGCGAGCGCTTATGTAATTTGCTGATGGAAAAAGTACATATCCCAGGTGTGCAGGTAATTTTACAAGCGGAGAAAGAATACCGCTTTGTGTTAATCTTGCGCGGAGAAGGATTAAGCGGAGAAGTGAGCGATACTGATCCTCAGATGGTCGGGAAGAAACCGTATGTAGCCCAAGCGGCGGTACCTGAAGCTGAAAAGACAGCTGAATTTGTGCGCGAATTTGTGCGTCAAGGGACTGAAATTTTGGCTCACGAACATCCCGCGAATTGTTTTGTCTTGCGCGGCTTTGCTCAATTGCCCAACTGGCCTACCTTCAATGAGGTTTGGGGCGTCAATGCTGTCGCGATTGCGCAATACCCGATGTATCGTGGCGTTGCCAAAGTGGTGGGTATGACCGTTCTGCAAGCAGCCTCTTCGATGGAAGAAGAAATCAGCATGCTCGAACAAAACTGGGATAAACACGACTTCTTTTTTGTGCACATGAAGAAGACCGATAGCTATGGTGAAGATGGTAACTTTGATGCTAAGGTTGATATCATTGAGCAGGTTGATGCCTTAGTGCCGCGCATTTTAGCGCTCAACCCAGATGTGCTCATTATCACAGGGGATCACTCCACACCTGCTAAGCTGCGTTCCCATTCTTGGCACCCTGTACCAGTGCTGCTCTACTCTCCGGATTGCCTGCCGGATGGCATCACCAGCTTTGGTGAACGGGCTTGCGCACATGGGAGTCTGGGCTCAAGGTTTGAAGCTACCGATTTGATGCCATATGCGATTGCGCACGCTCAGCGCTTAGATAAATTCGGCGCTTAAGCGGATTGAATAACTAAAGAGAGGCTGCCTGGTGAGTCAGCCTCTTTTTGTACCTCATATTGGGTGGATTTAAAGCGAATAAGCATCCGGACGGCGGTCGATGAAAAGATTATTCCGCGGGGTGAAGAATTTATCATGTGCTTGTTCCGGGTTGACCGCGACGATCTTTAGGCAAGTCTCCGCCTCAGAAGCTGAAGCTAGTTTTTCGCCTTTCGGCCCAATAATCTGTGAATTCCCGGTGAAGTGTAGGGATTGGTGTGAGGTTGCTTCGCTGCCCGTGCGGTTGGCAGTGATGCTGAACACGGCATTCTCCAAGCTGCGCGTGACCATGGCTGCCTGGCAATAAGGCAGGACTAAGTTAGCGGGGTGGCAAATAATCTGGGCACCCTGCAAAGCCAGCGTACGGGCAGCTTCCGGGAAAACCCAATCAAAACAAATCATCATTCCAAGGCAGGTAGACTGGAATTCGAAAACCGGGAAGCCAAGGTTCCCTGGAAGGAAAAAGTCTTTTTCGGTATGAAAAAGATGCACCTTACGGTAGAGTGCTAAGACGCCATCTTCCGTAACTGCGGCAGCGGAGTTGTAGATACCTTCTGGCGCCCTCTCGGCAAAGCCGCAGACAATGCAGGCATGCCGCTCAGCCGCTAAGGTGATCAAGCCGGAAAGAAAGATGCCATTACCGTCGGCAGGCTCGCTCACCATTTCCAGTTCTTCGTGGTCCTCAAACAGATAACCAGAGTTTGCGAGCTCGGGTAAGACCAGCACGTCGAATGTGCTCCCAGCTATGGCTGATTGGATCAATGAAAGGTTGCGCGTGGGATCCAAACGGGTTGGAGCAAATTGTAAAAAGCCGATATTCATGTTACTCCAGTGCTACAATAATTGTAATTAGTGTTAGTGTATTGCAAGGAAGATAAGATGTCAAAACCTCATGAAGCGCTATTGTATGAACAATTGCCAGATAATAAGGTGCGTTGTCATTTGTGTGCCCACAAGTGCCTCATTGCCGAAAGCCGCAGAGGGATCTGCCAGGTGAGAGGCAATCACAGCGGCAAGTTATATAGCTTAACCTACGGGAAGTTGATTGCAGCGCATGTCGATCCCATCGAGAAAAAGCCGCTGTTTCATTTTTACCCTGGCAGCAGTTCGTTTTCGATTGCCAGTGCAGGTTGCAACTTCCGCTGTGAGTGGTGCCAAAACTGGGAAATCTCGCAGGAATACGGCCAGGAATCCATCGATGGCACCGCAGAAACCCCGCCTGAAGCGGTGATTGCCTCCGCCAAACGCTCGCATTGCCAAAGCATCTCCTATACCTATACGGAGCCGACCGTATTTTTTGAATATTCTTATGACGTTTCCAAGTTAGCCCACGCCGCTGGGCTGAAAAATGTGTATGTGACTAATGGCTACATGAGCCAGGAGATGATCGACCTTTATGCACCGCTGCTGGATGCTGCCAATGTGGATATCAAAGCCTTCACCGATGAGGCTTACCGCAAGTACATTGGGGCACATTTACAGCCGGTGCTGGATGCCTGCATGGCACTCAAGCAAGCCGGCGTGTGGCTGGAGATCACCACGCTGCTCATTCCGGGTGTCAACGACGATGAAACTCAGTTGAAAGGGCTGGTGCAATTTATCGCTGAAAAGCTCGGGCTGGAGACGCCGTGGCATGTCAGCCGATATTTTCCGCATTACAAATTTAATGCGCCAACCACGCCACTGGCGAGCATCGAGAGAGCGATTGAAATTGGGCAAACGGCTGGGTTAAAGTATATCTATGGCGGGAACTTTCAAGGCGCAGCTGATACGATTTGCCCGCAGTGCCACACTGTGCTGATTGAGCGCTATGGGATGAGCGTCTCACGCAATCGAATCAAGGAAGATAACACCTGCCCGGTTTGCGGTTACAAACTTGCCGGTATAGGGATGAGCGGTAAATAAGCCCTCACCTAGGGAATTAGAGCGGTGGGACAAGCGCCGCAAACTCACCGGTTCTAACCATTGCAATCAAGCGGTTGAGGTAAGGGTATAGCAGTGCATCTTCTGGGAGAAAGGGAATCTGCTGACGCACCAATTGATAAGCCTGAGCGCTGATCTGCCCGAGTTGCAGCCCTGGCTGTTTTTTAAGACGGAAATCCACAGCTTGGGTTGCGCTCATCAGCTCAATAGCTAAGATCACAGAAAGATTTTCGAGGATATCGCGTACATGTCGGGCGGCATTAGGCCCCATGCTAACGTGGTCTTCCACGTTGCCTGAGGAAGGAATATTATCTGTGCTGGAGGGGTGAGAATAAGTCTTATTCTCTGAGGTGAGGGCTGCAGCAGTGTATTGCAGCAGCATAAAGCCCGAGTTGAGCCCACCGCGCTCCGTTAGGAATGGGGGGTAAGGCAGTTCTGCTTCGGATTTATCGACTAATTTGGCAATGCGCCGCTCGGACATGTTGCCGAGATCGGTGAGGGCGATACCCAAGAAATCCAGAGATAGGGCTAAAGGCTCGCCATGGAAATTCCCCCCTGAAATCACCAGAGGTTCGCCAAAATCATTCTCAAAGATAAGGGGGTTATCGGTAACCGAGTTGAGCTCGGTACTTATTACCGACTTGGCATAGTCAATGGCATGCTGAACAGCGCCATGCACTTGCGGGATGCAGCGCAGGGTATAAGCATCCTGGATATTTTTGGAGTCGTCTGGGCGGGTGAGTTGGCTGCCAGCCAGGATGGTGCGCAATTGGGCGGCGGTCTCCGCCTGACCGGGTTGCGGCCGCAGAGCGTGAATGGTAGCATCGAAGGCGCGCAGCGTGCCGTTTTGGGCTTCAAGTGTTAGTGCTGCAACTATATTAGCCGTTGTCATCAATACTTGCGCTTGGGCGCAGGCTTCGGCACCCATAGCGGTCATCAGCGTGGTGCCATTGGTGAGGGCTAAACCCTCTTTGGCGGAGAGTTTGATTGGCGCTAGTCCTGATTGTTGCAGTGCTTCTGCTGCGGGCATGCGCTTGCCCTGATAAAACACTTCTCCCTTACTGATAAGCGGTAATGCCATGTGGGCTAAAGGCGCCAGATCGCCACTGGCGCCGAGTGATCCTTTCTCAGGTATGATCGGCAAGATATTGCGGTTAAGCAGCGCCAAGAGCAGCTGCAACGTCTCCAGGCGGACGCCGGAATATCCGCGGGCTAAGGTGTTAGCGCGGATGAGCATCATTGCTCGGACGGTCGAAGCGGGTAGTGGTTCACCCACACCCACCGCATGGCTGAGCAGGATATTTTCCTGCAATTTTTCCACCTCATCTAGCGGTATCAAGCGGTCTTTAAATGCGCCAAAACCGGTGTTAATGCCGTAAGCCACCTCGCCCTTTGCAAGCAAGCGGTCAACTGCCTGGGCAGAAGCTTGAATAGCCGGGATGGCGCTTGCTGCTAAGTGCACAGAAAATTCTGGGTGGTGGGCAACTGTAATGACTTGATCAAGCGTAAGTGCCGTTCCATCGATAGTGAGTTCGTGGATCAAGGGGTTCTCTCCTTTGCTTGAAGCTTTCTTAGACTTCCGTAATTGTCACGGTGAGGAGTTTGACAGCTGGTGCATTCAGCTGACTTGGATCGCGAGGGGGAATCGATAGCAGCACGTCCATTCCGGAGATAACCTGACCAAAAATCGTATGCTTGCCATCTAACCACGGAGTCGGGACGTGAGTGAGGAAGAATTGGGAGCCGTTAGTGTTAGGTCCGGCGTTTGCCATCGAGAGAACGCCAGGTTTATCGTGCTTGAGTGAAGGGACGAATTCGTCCTTGAAATGATAGCCTGGTCCGCCTCGGCCGGTGCCGGTTGGGTCGCCGCCTTGCGCCATAAAGTCTTTAATTACTCGGTGAAATATAGTGTTATCGTAGAAGCCTTGGCGGGCAAGAAAGACGAAATTATTAACGGTATGTGGGGTTTTATCGGCAAAAAGTTCAGCAACAATGTCGCCTTTATCGGTGTGAAAGGTAGCTGTGTACTTCTTGGTTAGGTCTAACTGCATTGTTGGTTCAGATTTCCATTGGAGCATAAGGTACCGCCTCTTTTTAGGCAATTGTAGCATTATCAAGGAATTAATTCAGCATAAAAATAGTTAACCACGGGCTTAGAGGTGATTAAGTGGTTATCCTTTTACCGAACCACCCAACATTCCCTGAATGAAAGAACGTTGGAAGAAAATATAGATCAGCACGGTAGGAAGGGCGACAATGAGCGCGCCCGCCGCAAGCAGGGGAATATTGGCAGTGTATTTGCCCTGGAAAAAAGCCAACCCCACCGGCAGCGTACGCAAGGCTTCATCTTGAACCAACACCAAAGCGAGGAGAAATTCATTCCAGGTCCACATGAAGATGAGCACGATGAGCGTGGTGACCGATGGACCCGAGAGTGGCCAAAGCACTAGCCAAAGCGTTTGCCAGCGGTTACAACCATCGATTGTGGATGCATCCACCAACTCCTGCGGAGCGTTTTCGAAAAAAGATGTCATCCAGAGTGTCCCAAAGGAGACGCTCAACCCAATCTGAGGTAAGATCAAAGCCCAAAGCGTATCGCGTAAGTGTAAGGCATCCATGAACTGATAAAGAGGGATGATTACCGCTTCAAGGGGGACCATATAGCCAATCAAGATCAAAGGGAAAAGCCATTTTCTACCTGGCAGCGGCAATACGCCGAAGGCGTAGCCATTGAGGATAGATAAAAATACACTAACGATGACAACCGCAACGGCCACAATGACGCTGTTTTTGAAGAATATGTTAAAGCGGCCGACCTGCCAAGCTTGGACAAAATTATCCAACCGCCAATTTTCCGGCAAGCTGAAGGGTCCCTGAATCACTTCGATATCCGTTTTGAAGGCACTGAGCACCACGCCGGAAAGCGGCACAAGTACCACCAGCATAAAGATCGTCAGCAGCAAATAGCGCGGCAGGAGGGTTTTCCAGTGAAGGCTCATTCCAGCTCCTCATTCCGAGATTGAAAGTGACGGATGATTAACGAAATTGCCAAGATGATCAACATCAAAACGGTAGCCATAGCGGCTGCATAACCCGTTTGATTCTGTAGGAAAGCAGCCCGGTAGATCACAACACCAGCTACGAGGGTGGAATTTCCGGGACCTCCGCGGGTGGTGACGTATACCAGATCAAAAACGCGCAAAGCTGCAACGATCGTCGTGATCATTGCTACGCCAATCTCAGAGCGCAAACTGGGGATAGTGATGTGAATCAATTGTTGGAATCTGTTCGCGCCATCTAAGCTGGAGGCTTCGTAGTATTCTTCGGGGATGCGCTGCATGCCAGCTAAAAAGAGGATCATGCAGAAGCCGTATTCCACCCAGGTGGCAATTGAACCCACGGCGGGGAGCGCTAAAGTGAAATCGCCTAACCATGCACGCGTGAGATGTTGCAAGCCAAGCGCGTTCAGCGCCAAGTTTAATGGGCCAAAGGTCGGGTTGAAAATCCAACGCCAAATCACCCCGACGACCACCATGCTGATCACCTGGGGCAGAAAAAGAACCGTGCGGAAGAAGTTCAATCCTGGCAGCTTGCCACGTCCGAGGAGTGAAGCGAGGACTAAACCAATCAGTATGGGAATGATGCAATAGAAGATGATGAAAACCAAGTTATGGATGAAAGCACCGAGGAAGATGTCATCGGTGATGAGTCGCGCATAATTCTCTAATCCGACGAAAATTTTTTGGCTGCTAAATCCATCCCAGCGATAGAAACTCGTGCGCACCGTTTCCAGAATGGGGATTAAGGTGAAGATTAAATAAACCAGCAATCCAGGAAGCACATAAAGCCATCCCTTCCACTTTTTTTCTCCTGGGTAGGCTCGGTTGGATCGCATGGTCAAAAGAAAAGCTGGCGCATTTAAAAGCGCCAGCTCAAGTGCTTGCTATTTGATTGAATCCAGATAAGCGGCGTAATCCTTTTGGACAGCGGCGGTAAATTCTGCTGGGGTGCTCATCCCACCGAGCAGCTTTTGAAGCTCGGCGACTAATGTGTCATAAAACGTAGGGGTTGCCCAATCAATGTAGTGTCCGACTGCATTATTTTTGTTGATTGTCTCCCAGGCTTCGAGTGTATCGCCAAATAGATTGTCGGTTTCGATGTCGGCGCTTTCGGGCAGGGACATGGCAGGCAGCATGCCGGCTTTAGCCCAGAGCTCCGCAGCGCGCGGGCTGACCATCCAATTGAGGTATTCAGCGGCTAGGTCGGCTTTATCCGTAGTCTTGCGGATAGCGAAAGGAATGCCCACTCCGCCAATCGCCATGCCGGACTTGCCTTCGAAGGGTGGCAGCAGAAAGAAACCAAACTGCTGGTCAGTATCGGTTACTAACTCACCTGCCAACCAAGAGCCAGTGATTGTCATAGCGCCATTGCCGCCTTTGAAGAGCAGATTGCTATCGTCGTAACCAATACCGGCGTAACCTTCGGTGAAATAACCAGAATTAGCCCAATTGAGCAGGATTGCTGCGGCTTTTTGATTTTCGGGAATATCGAAGGAGACATTGTTCACACCGTAAACCAGGTTGTTGATGTAATCCGGAGTGACAAGGAGGTGTTGGATGGCGCTGAACTCGTGAATAGCGTTCCAGCCATCCAGCGAGCCGAAGGAAATTGGGGTGATCCCAGCTGCCTTGATCTCGACCAGCAGGCTCTCAAATCCCTCGAAAGTCCGTGGGACCTGCCAGCCGTGTTCGGCAAAGATGCCCTTGTTGTAATAAACGCCGACGACTTCCGCCGTCGGGCTGACGCCGTAAAGGTTGCCCTGACCAAAGGTTTTGCCATCGGGCGTGAAGCTGTTACGGCTGGTGACTGAGGTAGAAAAAATATTAGTCCAACCATATTGCGCACTGTAATCGTTGAGCGGCAACAGTAGGCCGGCTTGAACCATAGCGCCCATGTCACTGCGGCCTTGATTAACCTGGGCGACATCCGGTCCATTGGGTTCGCTGAGGGCTAACTTGAGGGTCACTTTGAGATCATCCAGAGTTTTAACCACGCGCTCAATTTTGACGCCTGGGTGGGCTTGTTCAAACTCGGCGTTGAGCGTTTCCATCACGTTGCTTTCCACATCGCGGTAGAACTGATCCCAGACAACGAGCGTGGTCACCGTGGATGAGGATCCATCCGTTGGTTCTGGACTCACTGGAACTGCGCTGCCGTTACATGCAACCAACAATAATGCCGTAATGATCACAATGAGGGTAAGAAAATGAAATCTTCTCATTTTTCTCCTTAATGTTAAGATTGAATGCACATAATCTTACCAGAAGGACTATTTTTAGATGTGAAAGTGTATAATACTACTGATTAACAAGATGAGGAGTGTTCCATTGCGGCGATACGTCGTAAAACTAGAGCCTCAACACATGCAGAATATTATTCTGCTTCGTTTTCCCAATAAATTGCGAAGTATAGTTTTTTGGTTCGGCTCGGCTTGAGTTAAGCCGTGGCTATTAGCAATTAATCCTACTCACCAAAAAAGGAGAAAAATGGAACAGGAACAAGGAAGATCTAACCTACAGGATGCGTTTATGCATCTCTCGTGGCAGCTTCTGGAAGTAACCCAGAACGCTGCTATCGCTGCAGCCCGAAAAGCAGGGAAGGGGGATAAAAACTTAGCCGATCAAGCAGCCGTAGATGCAATGCGGAGTACGCTTGATCACATGACGGGTTTCCAAAGTAATATCAAGATTGGTGAAGGGGAGCGTGATGATGCCCCGATGCTCTTTATTGGCGAACGATTAGGTAGAGGACATATTAGTATTGATATTGCGGTGGATCCGCTCGAAAACACGAATGCAACCGCTGACCTGAAGCCTGGGGCGGTGTGCGTGCTGGCAGCTTCGGAACAGGGCGGGTTGATCGAAGCTTCGGATACTTATATGGACAAGCTTTGCGTGGGGAAGGAAGCTGCGCCCTATATCGATATTTTACAGCCACCTGAAGAAAATATCTACCGCATCGCCAAAGCCTTAGGTCGAGAAGATCTCTCACAGCTCACAGTGACCATCCTTGACCGCCCGCGGCATGAAGAGCTGATCCGCAGGGTGAGGGCGACGGGTGCACGGGTCAATCTCATTGCTGACGGTGATTTAATGCCCTGTATATTTACTTGTTTTAAAGGTGCGGGGGTGCACGCGGTAATGGGTATTGGCGCGGCGCCCGAAGGCGTTATCTCGGCAACTGCCATCAAGCTGCTGGGCGGTGGGATGCAAGCTGTCTTCAAGCCTAAAAATGACGCTGATCGGGAGCGTTTACTGCGCATGGGCATCAAGTTGGATCAAGTTTACACACCGGAAACGCTCGCCCCCGGTAAAAACCTGATTTTTTGCGCCACTGCGGTGACACCGATTTTGACCACGACCAAAGCAGTGCTGGAAGGGGTTAGTTTTTTCCCTGGAGGGGCAAAAACCAATAGTTTAGTTATATCCAATGGCTTCATGAATTTCGTACCGACCACTCACGTGCTGGATGGGGATACTTTTGTGCGCCAAGGAAGTGAATTTCGTTTGTGGTAATCAACGCAACTGGTCTCTGCCTGTTTTGACAGCTTTTAGCGGGATGGTATACTTGCGCTGAAAATTTTAATGAGGTTTATGATGAAAACAGCTTTAATTACGGGCATTACCGGCCAAGATGGCTCCTACTTAGCCGAGCTATTGCTCAGCCAAGGATATGAGGTGCATGGCCTTATCCGCCGTGCCAGCACTTTCAATACCCGGCGCATCGACCACCTATATCACGACCCGCATGGCAATGGCGAAATGCCTAAGTTGTTCCTCCACTATGGGGATATGGGTGCTACGGACACCTTATTGGATGTGATTTACACGACCAAGCCCGATGAGGTCTACCATCTCGCTGCGCAGAGCCATGTGCGCGTCAGCTTTGATATGCCCGAATATACCGGCAATATTACCGGCATCGGCACTACGCGTATTTTGGAAGCTATTCGTAAAAGCGGTTTGAAAACGCGCTTTTATCAGGCTTCTTCCAGTGAGCTTTTTGGGGATGCCAATCCACCGCAAAATGAGGAAACGCCTTTCCACCCGCGCAGCCCGTATGCTGCAGCCAAGTTGTATGCCTATTGGATGGCAAACAACTATCGTGAAGCTTATGGCATGTACACCGTTAATGGTATCCTTTTCAACCATGAGTCACCCCGCCGGGGGGAGACCTTTGTGACGCGTAAAATTACGCGGGCAGTGGCTGCAATCCGAGCTGGTAAGCAAAGCAAACTTTTCTTGGGTAATTTAGATGCCAAACGGGATTGGGGTTATGCCCCAGAATATTTAGAAATGATGCACTTGCTGCTGCAGCAAGACGAACCTGATGATTTTGTGATTGGTACTGGGGAAGCACACTCCGTCCGCGATTTTCTGGATGAAGCTTTTGGTTATGCAGACATGGATTGGCATAAGTATGTGGAAATTGACCCGCGATATTTCCGACCCACTGAAGTAGATTATTTACTCTGCGACCCGACCAAAGCACGCACAAAACTAGGCTGGGAGCCAAAAGTGAAATTCCACGAGTTGGTGCGCATCATGGTTGATGCCGACCTTGAGCTGGCTGGTCTGAGCATCCCTGGGGAGGGCAAACGGATCGTAGATGAAAAGTTTGGAAACTGGCACCGCTGGGAAGACCAAGTGATTAGTA